>Ga0114978_10003575_pt1 | contig 12699 bp, 12 predicted proteins | sample S_140212_EF_Meta_FD_87027 | JGI IMG/M metagenome (GOLD analysis project Ga0114978, IMG submission 87027) | Freshwater microbial communities from Lake Simoncouche, Canada to study carbon cycling - S_140212_EF_MetaG | ecosystem: Environmental > Aquatic > Freshwater > Lake | place: Lake...
TCGCGCTGCGCAAGTTCAAGCAAGCGCCCGATCCATTGAGCTGCCAGATCGTTGCTGAAGTCGGCCGCAATGCCGAAGGACGGATGCGGGTACTGGCGATCCAGGCCACGCTGCAACTCGGTGTACCCGCTGCCGGACTCGAGCACCTCGATCGCGTGCTGACCAGCTTCGAGAGCTATTGCACCGTCACCCAGAGCGTCGGCCAGGGCATCGCGATCAGCTTGCAGGTACTCGACCTGGACGGTTCGGTATTGAAAGCCGCTTCGCCCCTTTGATGTGTTTTGATCGGGCAGATGAATCGGCCGACCAGCGCAACTCAAGCACTGCACGGGCCTGACGCGCTTGGTGCGAATACACGCCTCATGAAACGGCCGACTGGGCGGAATGTTCAGGGCAGTGGCTGAGCAACTTCGCTCAGCCACTGCCCTGAACGGCGAGGCCTGCGCATTGTTGGCTCAGGATTTGAAATCGTCGAAAGAGACCCTCTCGTCGGCCACGCCGCGTTGTTTCAGCATTGCTCGCGTAGCAGTGAGCATCGCTGGCGGGCCGCAAATGTAAAAGTCACAAGCCAGGAAATCGAGGCCCTCGCGCAGCAGCGCTTGCTGGGCTCGTTCATGAACCAAACCGGTCGAGATCCCTGAGGCAAGTTCCGGCGGCGCGGCAGTTCCCGACAACACCAGGTGCCAGCTGAAGTTGGCGTACCGCGCTGCAAATGCCGTCATTTCAGCGACATAAGGTGCATCGCGAAGGCTCTGTGCGCCGTACCAGAACTGGATCCGCTCCGCTGCGCCGGTTTCAAGCAAAGACCGGATCATCGCGCGCAGGGGCGCCATGCCAGCGCCGCCGCCGATGAATACCTTCTGCCTGCCGCCGGACTGAACAGCAAAGTCGCCGAAGGGGCCGGTAAATTCCAGCGCATCACCGGGCTTCAATCCATACAGATAGGCCGATCCGATGCCCGGTGGATGATTGACGAGAGCTTGGCGGCCATGAGCGATTCGCACCAGCAGCGTCAGGCAACCATCCGCCTGATCGACCGGGCATGCCAAGGAATAGGCGCGTCGCAAGAGCTGGGTATTGGACCAACTCGCGGGCAACTCCAACGCAGCCCAGTCGCTGGCCTGATCGGCAGGAAACTCGATTTTGTGGCGCTCCATCGAATAAGGCGGAATGTGCAATTGCAAATAGGCGCCTGGCCGGAACTGGGCCGCTGCGGGCAACAAGGGTCTGAGCGTGATTTCTCGCAAGAACGGCGCTAGCGCTTGCACAGCCTCAACCTTCGCCTTGCAAACAGTCTGTTGTCCGACCCCTTCTGGCAGCTCGATCGCCAGACCTTGCTTGATCGTCAGGTTACAGGCCAGACGCCAACCGCTGCCAATCTTGCGCTCGGACAAATGCTCCCTGTCGGCTTCGGTGGCCGCCGGAGCTTGGCCCAGCACGCGCACCATGCACAGGCCGCAGCTTTGCCCGCCGCCGCAGTTGGAAGGCAGTTGCAGCCCCTGCCCTGCCAAGGTCTGATAAACGATCTTGCCCGGCACCGCTCTCAGCGTTTGCAGCTTGTCACCAGCGGGCGAAAAAAGACTTAGCTCGCAGCGCCCGGCCCGGCCCAAACGAGTCCAGTTGATCTGTCTGAGCCGTCCTATCAAGAGGCCCAAGCCGCTGAGCGCCAGACCGAGCCCACCGACTGCCATGCTGAGCAACAAATAATTGTTGAAGTCGGTGCGGCCTGAATAGTCCATGATGTGGAGCATCCAGAAAAAATCATAGAGCCGCCAGCTCCGATTGCGATGCCAGAGCAATTCACCCTGCTGCGACAGGTAGACGCTTGTGTCCTCCGGATCGGAAAACGCCACACGCCAGACCCGCCCGGCATGGGCACGAGTCTCAAGCGAGGGTTCGAGCAATTCAGCCTGGCCGGGATGGCCGGGCCCGGAATAGGAGGCAAGTGCCAGCTTTTGCACCAATTCCGCCGACAAGACGATGCCAGCACCGCTGCTGGCATCGATCAACTGGGGGCCCTGCGGGCCAGCCAAGCGATAGACTGGTTGCTCGAGCAGCCAGCCAGTTGAAATGGTGTGAACCGGCGCCATCGCTGTGGCCAGCAGGCTGTCGACCGACAGGGCGTTCGCGGGCCACGGTCTTGGGCTCGTTGACGTCACCCGGAACTCTTCCCCACGAACTTTTTTGACGTCAAGCAAGCTCATGACCAGGCCACTGCAGGTCCAGACCAGCAGTTGCAGGCCGACCAGCAGGCCAACGACCTGATGAAGCTTGCGCAGCCAGCGCGGCATCATGAACCCGCCTTGCCGCGCAAGCTATAGACCAGCAGCCCCGCACCACTGAGCGAAAACAGCAGCGCCAGCGAGGCAGAGATGCGCAACAACAGGTTGTTGGCATCGATGCGCTGGTCATAGTCCATGATGTGCAGCATCCACAGGAAATCGAACCAGCGCCAAAGTTGATGGCGGCGCGCCACCAATTCACCACTGTCCGGCGAGAAATAAAGGATGCTGTCGGCAGCATCATCAAAATGCACGGCCCATAAGGGCAACGCTTGCCTGGCAACTTCCTTGGGTGCCTGGGTGATCCAGGTCACGGTGCTAATCGGCGCTGTTCCACGATAAATGCTGCGCGCCAGCGCGCTGATGGTGGCTGACGGCAACGGGCTCAGCAAGGCGCCGCTGCCAGCGTCGATCAGCAAGGTCTGTTCGCCCTGGCGAATCTCGAACATGTCCTGCCCCAGCAGGCTCTTGAGTCGCCACGACCGCAGGTTCGGGTACTGCTTCAGCAACTGCGTCAACGCCAGATGTGGCCGGTCGCTCTGGAGCAACTGCGGGCTCGTCTGGACCAGGTGGTCGCCGTGGATCAGGCTCAAAGACACGGCACTCATATAGACGCCGCTGAACATCCACAGCAAGGCCTGCACGCCAATCACCATGGCCAGCCATTTGTGGACACGCCGGACCCGGAAGGCCAGCTTGCTCAAAGTCGGTTCGCTTTAGCTGCCACCGGGATCAGTCAGGCGCTCAATTCGCGCCAGCCAAGGCAAGCTCAGCCACAGCGGCAAACCAACGAATACCCAGGGGCAAGACCGCGTCATTGAAGTCATAGCCAGGGTGGAGCAGGGGACGACTATGGCTAGCGCCCGGTTCGGCCGGTCCTTGGCCAAGCCACAAATAGGCACCGGGCCGGGCCTGCAGCATGAACGAAAAATCTTCCGAAGTAAAAGCCGGCCGCGGTGCCACCGTGGCTTTCAGACCTGCGGCAGTCGCCGCGAAAAGCGCGTGCGCGGCTTCAGCTTCGCTGTTGATCGTGGCCGGGTAGTAGCGGGTATAGCTCACCTCGATCTCAGTGGCGGTGGCGAGCGCGACACCCTGCGCCGTTGCCCGTAACGCAGCTTCGATCAAATCCTGCGTGGCCAGGTCAAAGCTCCTGACGGTGCCGGTAATCAGCACTTCGGCGGGCAGCACGTTATGCGACTGGCCGCCCTCGATCCGGGTCACGGAGAGCACGGCCGATTCACCCGGGTCGATACGCCGCGCCACGATGGTATTGAGCAACAGCACCAGCTGACTGGCAGCAAGGATTGCGTCCGGGCTGTGCTGGGGTTGGGCGGCATGGCCGCCGCGTCCGCGCACGACGATGTCAAAGCGGTCCGCCGCGGCCATGATCGGGCCAGGCCTTGTCTGGGCATGGCCGATCGGCAGATCAGGCCAGTTGTGCAGCGCGTACACCGCGTCGCAGGGAAAGCGCTCGAACAGGCCGTCGGCGACCATCGCTCGGGCTCCGCCCCGGCCCTCTTCGGCGGGCTGGAATACAAAGTAGATCGTGCCGGAAAAGTGCCGCGTGCGTGCGAGATGGCGCGCGGCACCGAGCAGCATGCTGGTATGGCCGTCATGGCCGCAGCCATGGTGCACCCCCGGGTTCAGGCTGGCATAAGCCAGGCCGCTTTGCTCCTGCATCGGCAAGGCGTCCATATCGGCACGCAGTGCCACGCTGCCAATGCCGCTGCCATGGCGCAGCACGCCAACCACACCAGTGCCGCCGATACCTGTATGGACCTCAAGGCCCAAATGCCGCAATGCCTGCGCGACCAAACCCGCTGTGCGATGTTCGGCGAAAGCAAGTTCAGGATGGGTATGCAGATCGTGCCTGAGCGCAATCAGATCCGGCAACAAATCATCGATTTCCGGGAACATGGCACCCACCGGTTGAAGCGCCTTCGCCACGTCATCTGGCATCAGCATGGAAGGCGGGACATCACCTGAAACTGTCCGGGAGTCATACCGCACAGTTGCTTGAAGCGCCGCGACAAATGGCTCTGATCATAGAACCCGGCCTCGCTGGCAGCTCTGGCCGCAGGCATGCCTTCACGCAACAGCGCCTGTGCATGGCGCACACGCAGCATGCTGATGTAGCGGCCAGGTGAGACACCCACTCTCTCGCGGAACACGGTGGCGAAGCGCCAGATGCTCAAACCGGTCAATGCCGCAAGATCCTCCAGAGACAAGGGCTCAGCGAAATGGGCCACGATATGGGCGAGCACGGGCTCGATTGAAGCCCGCTTGGTCCGCCGGCCCTCAAGCGCCGGCAAGTCGATCCCCGTTTTGATGAATTTACTCTGTTGCATAAGCTCCAGCATAGAAGTGCCGGGCTCGGCATCAAGCTCAAATTTGTGGGGCCGATCGGTAGCGAATTGCGTTCTGACCTGCCTGCCGCGCAGAACATGCTGCGCGCAGACGTGGTGCAGTTCAAACGGGTAGCCGGCAGCAACTCTGTCCTATCAAAGACGCTTGCCGTTGTTTAGCCTTGAGCGTTCTGAACTCTTCCACTACCTGGGAAATCGATGTCCATCACCATCCTGCGCCAATCCGCCCAACTCGCCGACCTGCAAGCCCAGGAGCCGGTCGCCATTCCGCTGACTCAGCCGCCGAGCAAGACCTGGGGTCGTGCTGTTGAAGTCGCTGGCGCTGGCAACAACCGTTGCGGCATCTGGGAATGCAGCCCGGGCCGCTTCGAGCGCCAACTGGCGAGCGCTGAAACGATGCATATCCTCACCGGCTCAGGCAGCTTCACGCCCACCGATGGCGAGCGGATGGAATTCAAGGCGGGCGACACCTTGTTCTTCCCGGCCCATACCACCGGCGTCTGGGAGCTCACCGAGACCTTGCGCAAAATGTATGTCGTGATGGTGTAAAGAACGCAAGGCCGCTCCGAACACGCCCTCTCCGCTGCGTTGCTGGCTCTGACTGTCGGTCAGCTTGACGGTCATCCAGATGCCGGTATGAGCGCAACCGGGTCAAGAGCGGGACCCCCGGGCTAGCATTGCTTGCGCCGCCCCCTGAAAGGCAGCAAAACGGCCAGCCGTCAGGGGTCAGGCGGCGACCCAGACCTTGCGCACGGTTTCCAAGGTGCGCCAGGTGCCGGTGTAGCCGGGCTTCATGATGAAGCAGTCACCGGCCCTGTAGGTGATCGGTGCGTGGCCATCCTCGGTGATCACGGCGACGCCCGAAATAATCAGGCAGAACTCCCAGGTCTCGCCCTTGATGGACAGATTGACGCCGGGCGTGGACTCGAACACGCCCGCGCGAACCTTGCCGTCCTTGGCGCTGTCAATGTCCCAGTTGCGGCAGACGACATCGCCTTCGATGACGCGCTCGGCCGGCGGCCGGTATTCCTGCGGTTCACCGAGTTGGTCGAAGTTGAAGGTAACGAGCAGATTTGACATGGGAGCGGCCTCGGGCGAGGAGAGTCACAGGGTATCCACATGCTATGGGGCGGCGCGCTGCAACAGGTGCCAAAGCCGGAGCCGGCAACGGCGCGAAATGCGCGATTGACGGCCCGCCGCAGCGCAATCTGCCGCCGCGAATCAGGCGGAGAAATCGACCAGGACGCTCTTGAAGCGCATATTCGCCTCGACCGCCTGCCGCCCGAGATCCTTGCCAATGCCCGAGCTGTGAAAGCCTCCCGTCGGAATCACATAGTCCGCCGTGCGGCCGTAGCGGTTGACCCAGACCGTGCCGGCCTTGATGCTGCGCACCGCACGCAAGGCCCGGCTGATGTCGGCGGTGTGGACGCCAGCGGCCAAGCCGTAGCAGGGGTGGGCCGCCAGCGCCAAGCCTTCGGCCTCGTCGTCAAAGGCCTGCACGGTCAGCACCGGGCCGAAGATCTCTTCGCGCACCGCCTCCATCTCGGAGGTGACGCCGATCAGCACCGTCGGCGCATAAAAAGCCCCGCCTGCGCCCAGCTCCAGGCGCTGGCCGCCGATGAAGGCCTCGCCGCCCTGCCCCAGCGTGTTCTGGACGATGCTGTCGATCCGGTTCATTTGCGGCGCTGAAATGATCGGCGAGTAGGACGTCGCTTCCGCCCAGGTCGGCCCGGGCCGAATGGCTTGCGCCAGTTGGCTGATCCGATCCAGCAACTCGGCCTGCACCTTGCGCTGAACGATCAGGCGCGAACCGGCAATACAGACCTGGCCGGCATTGCCGAGAATCGATTGAGCAATGCTGCGCGCAACTTTGTCCAGGTCCGCCGCATCGGCGAACACCAGTTGCGGGCTCTTGCCGCCCAGTTCCAGGGTCACCGGCTTGATGCCGCTCTCGGCGCTTGCCGTCATGATGGCCGCGCCGGTGCGGGTGGAGCCAGTGAACGAGATCTTGCCGACGCCGGGATGGCGGCACAACGCATCGCCGGTCACCGAGCCCGTGCCCTGGACGATATTGAAAATGCCGGCGGGCATACCCGCCTCGATGGCGAGCTGGGCCAGCCGCAGTGCCGAAAACGGCGTCATCTCGGACGGCTTCAGCACCACGGCATTGCCCGCCGCCAGGGCCGGGCCGATCTTGGTCACCGCCTGGGTGATCGGAAAATTCCAGGGCGCGATGGTGGCGACGACGCCATAGGGCTCGCCGATCACCAGGCCCAGATGGTCGCTGCGCGTCGCCGCCACGTCGCCGCCCAGCTTGTCCGCGCATTCGGCAAAGAAGCGCAGGCAGTCGGCGGCATAGGGGATGTCCACGGCCAGCACATCCTTGACCGGCCGGGTGGAGCCCAGGGCTTCGATGCGAGCCAGCTCACCGCTGTGGGTCTCGATCAGATCAGCCCAGCGCCGCATGATGCGGGCGCGGGCACGGGGCGCGCCGGTGGCCCAGTCCGAGCGCTGGAACGCGGCCTGCGCATTGCTCACCGCGCGATCAACCAAGGCGGCCGAGGCGATGGGCAGCTCAGCGTAGATCTGGCCATCAGACGGGCGCCTGACTTCGAGAGCATCGCCGTCGCCATTGACCAGCTGGCCACCAATGAAATGGCCGTTCGGGAACGGGGTCTGGTTGGGGTCGAAATCAAGCATGCTGATGTCCTTGGCGCGGTGAAGCGCGCGATGTCGTATTGAGAGATCGGCGTGCTGGTGGCTCCAGCAGGATGACCGACTTGCCGTGCTGGCTCAGACGAAACGCCGCCGAAGCACCCATGATGCCGCCGCCAACGATGGTGACATCCGTCTGGTCTCTGATGTCTAAATTAGCTTGCATCAGCGTCGCCATGTTCCCCTCCTGCTTGGGACAGTTGCTGATGACAAACGGCTATGGCGTCGATCTCGACCAGATAGCCGTAGTGCAATTCAGGCACGGGAACCACGGTGCGCGCCGGGCGGGCGTCTGGCAGCAGGGCCGCATAGACCCTGTTGAAGCGTGGCCAGTTGGCAACGCCGACGATATAGGCCGTCACCTTCAGCAACTGTTGCGGCGTGCTGCCTGCCGCGTCCAGGATGGCCAGCATATTCATGATCGCCTGCGTGGCCTGCGCCTCGAAGCCGTCGTCGGGCAACAGCTTCCCGTCGGGCCGGATCGGCAGTTGGCCGGAGATGAAGACTTGGCCGCCAGAAACAATCGCCTGTGCGTAATGCCCGGCCGGCGCGGGTGCACCGCCTGTCAGGATCGGCGTCACCAGCGCTGCGCTGCTCATTGCCAGCCCCCAAAGCGCGGCCACTCGGCCTCGACCCGGTCGGATCTGCCACGGACGACCTGATAGGCCCGATGCTGGGCACCGGTGGCGCAGGCATGGTTGGGCAGGATGCGCACGCGCTCGCCAATCGCAAGATCGGGCAACACCGCGCCTAAGCCTACATGCCAACGAGCGGCAGGAACCAGGCTTTGCCGAAATGGCCGGGGATGGCGGGCCAATCGAAGTCGCGCCAGGGGTGCAGATCTGCGCGGCCGGCGAGCACCTCGGCCAAGCATGAGGGCCATCACCAGACCGCCTAGCGCATCGATGTTCTGCAGTCGGGTCTGCATCGCGACTTTTGTCGATGTGGCAGAGACCTCCGATAGCGGTCGAAGCCGGGTGGAATTCAACATGAGCTGTACTTTCGGATGCTGAAGGCCTGGGGAATTGGGGTTCGTCAGAAGTCGGCGACCTGGCCCAAAGTTGCGGATGAGAAGCGGTCGGGGTGAAACGGGCGCGGATCGATGATCGGCGCGGCGCCAGTGACAATATCGGCGATCAGATGCCCCGCGCCGGGGCTGACGCCGAAGCCATGGCCGCTAAAGCCGGCGGCCAGCACCAGTCCGGGCTGCGACTTGACCTCGCCGATGCCCGGCACGCCATCCGGCGTGCTGTCGATATAGCCGGCCCAGGCGGCGGTGATTGCTCGCTCTCTGAGGGCGGGAACCAGGTCGACGGCGCGTTGATAGGTCAGCCGGACGACGGCGTCGTCCACGGCAGGATCGAGCACCCGCATGCGCTCCATCGGTGTGGGGCGGTCGAGGCGCCAGCGCGCCAGCGATTCATGACCCGAACGGATGCCCTCCAGTCCGCCCAGGGCGAGGTTGCGCCAGCGCCGCTGGAACATCGGAAGAAACTGCAACCCGAAGCGCAGCAGTTGCGGCGTCGGATCGACCCTGGCACGGCCGCTTATCGCGAGCATGTAGCTGCCGTCGCTGCGGCGCGTCATGCTGGCGGCGCTGGTGTGCAGCGTGTCTGGCAGATCGGCGCTGCCAGGCCCGACCGTAAGCACGGTCTGGCGGATGGCAGCCTGAGGAAAGCGGATACCGAGCTGGCGGCAGAAAGACGAGGCCCAGGCACCGCCAGCAAGCACGGCCGCAGGAGTGCGGATGACGCCAAGCTCGGTGACCACGGCGGACAGTCGGCCGCCCTGTGTTTCAATCCCGCGGGCCGCGCAACGCTGATGGACCGTGCCACCATGCCGCAGGATCGCGCGCGCAACGGCGGGGGCCGCGCGCGATGGGTCGGCAGTGCCATCGGTTGGTGAAAACACACCGCCCTTCCACGACTTGCCGGTGACGCGCCCACGCTCGGCGGCTTCGCGCGATGACAACATATGCGTCTGGATGCCAACCGAGCGGGCGAAATCGCCCCATCGCGACCAACCCGCCAGTTCCGCCTCGTCGTTGCTCAAGTAGAGCAGCCCGCAGCGCCGGAAACCGGTCTGATCCGATTCGTCAGCAACGAACTGGTCCCAAAGCTCCAGGCTCTTGGTCGCCATCGGCAGTTCGCGTGCATCTCGGTTCTGCTGGCGGCACCAACCCCAGTTTCGGCTCGACTGCTCGGCACCGATGCAGCCTTTCTCAAGCAAAGCAACCTTCAGGCCGCGACGGGCGAGGTAGTAGGCCGTGAAGGCACCGATGACACCGCCCCCGATGACGACAACGTCGGCATGCGCGGGCAATTTCGGGGACGACTCGATCGAGACCAGCGGCGCAGGCATGCTCAGACGCTCGGCCGATGAGCCTGACCTTGCACACCGTCGCCAACCTGCGTCAGGTGCCGACGTGGCTGGTTTTCATGGGCTGAAGACCGGTACTCGCGCGGCTCGCCGAGCGGGCTTGAACTGAAATTAACAAGAAAATTCGACATGGGAAAATGGCGTCCTGTTGCTGATCTGGATATTTCATATTAGGAGAGGAACCGGTGGCATTGCTGCCAAAGCTGGCGACTCCAACAGTGTCAAATTGGGAATGCGCCTGTCGACACAGCGGGTTGTGCCGAGCGCGCCGTCAATTGAGATGTCTTCGCCGTCTGATCTCCGCCTGTCCATCATGGCGGGCATGTTGCACCGGATGGATGAATGATTCAATTAACCGAACATTCAGTAAGACTTAATGATCAGCTCGGAAGACCTGACTATCTTGCCAATGCCGCACCGATTCAGTTGCCCATAGACTTGACTGGGCATCGATGCGTGGTGGTACGCGATATGCGCGACGGCCAAACCTCCTTCTCAGGGGCGAGCGCCCACGGCAGTAGGCCGCGATGGGTCGAAAGAATGATTTCTCGTGGATTGCGATCAGGCTAACTGAGGTGAGAAGAAAAGCACCTGCGCTGGGCGCAGGTGCTTTTCGCCGGGCGGGTTGGCTACTTGATCGAAAAGGTAACGCCGCTCTGGGCCCGCGTGGTTTTATTCACCAGGGTGACTGCAACCCTCGCCCCGACAGGGATGGTGACATCCTTGGCTTCAAACTTGTTGCCCCCTGCAGGTTTCAGCAACACCTCGGATTTCTCACCTTTGGCCAGGATGGTGAGCTTGGCGTTGATGGCGGCACTGTCGACCGGCTCATGGTCTTCCATGACATAGAGCGATACCGCCTTGGGTTGGACGACCAACTCGAACAAGGTTTCTCCGACCAGTTGAACCACCCCACCATGTTCAGGCTTGGTACTCCCATGCGCGAAGGCGGAAGCACCAGCCAGCAAAGAACTGGCCAGCAAGATTGCTGGAAATACTCGCTTCAACAATACATTAACGTTCATTGCTTGGTTCCAAAGGTTCAGTATGGCTGGTCTAGCGCCTTGCTTTATCAGCCCTGGCAATTTACTTTCGCTTCACTCCGGTGCGTGAGGCAGTGTGAACGCAAGAGTTGCCAGATATTCGATGAGATCGATTTTCTTGGGGTCATCGGGCGGTCCCTTGAAAACCGCGCTGATCACATTGAGCCCCTGGTTGCGCACTTTGATGGTGATGCTGCCGTCAGCGGCTGTGCGACGCGGCTTGGCGTCGGGGTCGTTCAGGTAGTCGCTGAGCACCAGCGCTCCGGCCACCGGTTTGCCTTGGAACAGCACGCGCAGCTTCAAGGGCTTGCCGAGTAGATCGGGCAGTCCGGGAGTGACTGTCACGATCTGCAGGGTTTGATCCGGCAAGGGCGGGATCGCTGTCAGCAGCGGGCCCTGTATGGACACTGCAAACTTGACGGTCTTCTCGCTCAACAACGCATGCGGCAACTCATCGCGCCCTTTCTTGTGCCATTCGCCATCGGGTGTCTTGCTCCAGATGCCATTCTCGAGCACGGCTGCCACCGCGGTCGGTTGGCTCTCGCTGTCGACCAAAACGATCGGCCCGGCGGCGCGAAGCGTCGTCACAATCGGTTGCCATTGGGCGTCATAGCCAGCCACGTTCTTGAACATCGGCAAACGCTTGACCGTATCAAGATCGTCAGCGCCAACGCCGTAAATCAGGCCGATTTGCTTGGCACGCTGCGCGAACCAGATGCCATGCGCCTCGACTGCCGTCGCAGGCAGCATGCCGGCGAGCATGGCAGCCAGCGTCAAGCCGATTGAAAAATTCTTCATCTGAAACTCCTTGCTGAGTTGGAAGGCGTTAAGGCCGACGTCCCGATGCTATAGATGACCCGGCAAAGACAATGCCGTTCCGACGCCTACCGCTGCTTGCTTTGCCTCGAAATTGTCCGATTGCCGGCAGAATCACCGGCTCGCTGATCGAGATCGGCCGCTCGACCAGCGCTGCGACCCAAAGCACGAAATCAGAAGTACTTGACCCAGGCCTGCGTCGACGCCCTCTTGTAGCGCGCAAACGCCCGGCAAGGGAAGTAAATGATCGGTACCAATGCCAGCCAAACCACCCAGACGATCCAGAACTGGTCAGCATCGACACCGAACCTGCTGCCTTGATTGGGGCCGTAGATCGAGAGCAGGATGCGATAGGAAATCAGCAATATGTAGAGGTGCAGGATGTAATAGAACATCGGTGCGCCGCCAAAAGTAGAGATCACGCGGGTCAAGGCGTTATCGGAAAATTCCAGGGCCGCCAGCAACAACATGCCACCACCCAAGGTCATCAACAGGAAATCAAGCGAGGGCGGATATTTGGTGAAGTTCAACCAGTTCATCACGGTCTCGATCTGGCTGCTGCCAGCAACCCAAGCCTGGTTCTCGCCGTAGATATTGAAGCCACGCAGCAAAGCCAACAGGGCCAGGCAGGCCAGTCCGAGTATTGTCAAAACCTTGCGACGGGCAAGTTTGTCGATGCGCGCGGCGAATATTGGCGCGAAGGCATAGCCGAGCAAGATCACGCCGACCCAGGGCAAAGCCGGGTAGGTCAGCTTGACCTTGATGGCGCCGTCGGCCAATGCCCAGCCGCGGTGCATCATCAAGGTCCATGGCAAGTACCAAGCGCTATCGGCAGCGACCACAATACCGGCGAAGGCGTTATGCCCGGCGACTATGACGCCGCCAAGCAGCAGCAATGTCCACCGCGGCAGGCCGACCAACAGGGCCAGGGCCAACATACTGAAGCCGATCGCCCACATCACCTGAAGGTAGACCACGTTGTAGGTCCCGCTCCAGGCGAAGTTGACAACGGTCAGTTCCAGCGCGATCAAGAGCAGCCCGCGCTTGAGCAAGAAACTGCGGACATCACGGCTTTGGCCTTCGGGTGGGTTGGCATAA
>Ga0114978_10003576_pt1 | contig 12698 bp, 8 predicted proteins | sample S_140212_EF_Meta_FD_87027 | JGI IMG/M metagenome (GOLD analysis project Ga0114978, IMG submission 87027) | Freshwater microbial communities from Lake Simoncouche, Canada to study carbon cycling - S_140212_EF_MetaG | ecosystem: Environmental > Aquatic > Freshwater > Lake | place: Lake...
CATCATGACCGGCGCCGTGCCGGTCTTCATGACGCCGACACGCAACCATTACGGCATCATCGGACCGATTCCCGAGAGCGAGTTCTCGCCGGCGGCTATCCGCAAGAAGATCGCCAAGAATCCGCTGCTGGCGGGTGTCGACGTCAAGACGGTCAAGCCGCGCATCATGACGCTGACTCAGAGCACCTACGACGGCGTGCTCTACAACACCGAGACCATCAAGGCCAAGCTCGACGGCTGGATCGACACCTTGCATTTCGATGAGGCCTGGCTGCCGCACGCGGCTTTCCACACCTTTTACGGCAGCTTCCATTCGATGGGCAAGAACCGCAAGCGCCCGAAGACCGCGATGGTTTACGCCACCCAGTCGACTCACAAGCTGCTGGCCGGACTGAGCCAGGCGTCACAAGTGCTGGTGCAGGACTCACAGACGGTCAAGCTGGACAAGCATCTGTTCAATGAAGCCTATCTGATGCATTCATCGACCAGCCCGCAATACGCCATCATCGCCAGCTGCGATGTGGCCGCAGCGATGATGGAGCCCCCCGGCGGCACGGCACTGGTGGAGGAGAGCATTTCCGAAGCCCTGGACTTCCGCCGCGCGATGCGCAAGGTCGACGAGGAATATGGCAAGGACTGGTGGTTCAAGGTCTGGGGCCCGGACTTGCTGACCGAAGATGGTTTCGGCAAGCCGGCCGACTGGATGCTCAAGGCCAACGAAAAATGGCATGGTTTCGGCAAGATCGCTGCGGGCTTCAATATGCTCGATCCGATCAAGTCGACGATCATCACGCCCGGCATGGACATGAGCGGCAAGTTCGCCGAGAGCGGCATCCCCGCCTCGATCGTCACCAAATTCCTGGCCGAACATGGCGTGGTGGTCGAGAAAACCGGCCTTTATTCCTTCTTCATCCTGTTCACCATCGGCATCACCAAGGGACGCTGGAACAGCTTGCTGACCGCCTTGCAGCAGTTCAAAGACGATTACGACAAGAACGCGCCGATCTGGCGCATCCTGCCCGAATTCGCCGCGGCCAACCCACGCTATGAGCGGCTGGGCCTGCGCGACCTGAGCCAGAGCATCCATGAGATGTATGCCTCGGGTGACATTGCGCGCCTGACGACCGAGATGTATTTGTCAGACCTGCAACCGGCGATGAAGCCCAGCGACGCCTTTGCGCATATTGCCCAGCGGCGTACCGAGCGGGTGCCGATCGACGAACTCGAGGGCCGCATCACGACCGCGCTGCTGACGCCTTATCCACCCGGCATCCCGCTGCTGATTCCTGGGGAGCGCTTCAACCGCAAAATCGTCGATTACCTGAAGTTCACCCGCGCTTTCAACGCCAAGTTCCCGGGTTTCGCCACCGATGTGCATGGCTTGGTGGCTGAAAAGAGCGAAGAAGGGCGGATCAGCTATTACGTCGATTGCGTACAAGCCGATTGATCACGGCTTGAATCAAAAAAGGGGCCTCATGGTTCATGGCCCCTTTCTTTCGTCGATCGATCGCTGGATCAACCTTCAGCAGAAACCGCCATATGGCTGAAGCCACCGTCGACATACATGATTTCAGCGCTGACGCCGGCTGCCAGATCCGACAACAGAAAAGCGGCAACATTGCCGACATCCTCGATCGTGATGTTGCGGCGAATCGGCGTGGCGGCGGCAAACTGGGTCAGCAAGCGACCGAAATCCTTGATGCCTGAAGCTGCCAGGGTCTTGATCGGTCCGGCCGACAGGCCGTTCACGCGGATGCCGCGGGCGCCTAAAGACTGGGCCAGATAGCGCACACTGGCTTCGAGCGAGGCCTTGGCCATGCCCATGGTGTTGTAGTTCGGCACATAACGCATCGCGCCAAGATAGGACAGGGTCAGCAGCGAAGCCCCGCTGCGCAAGCGCGGCAAGGCCAGTTTGGCCATGGCCGGAAAGCTGTAGGCTGAAATGTCATGGGCGATACGGAAGTTCTCGCGCGTCATGCCGTCAAGAAAATCGCCGCCGATCGCTTCACGCGGGGCAAAACCGATCGAATGCACCAGGCCGTCGTACTCAGGCCAGGCCTCGCCCAGATTGGCAAATAACGCGTCCAGTTGGGCGTCATCCGAGACATCACAATCAAAGACCAGTGTCGAATCGAACTCGGCTGCGAATTCAGTGATGCGGTCCTTGAAGCGCTCGCCCTGGTAGCTGAAGGCCAATTCCGCACCTTCGCGGTGGCAGGCTCTGGCAATGCCATAAGCGATCGATCGGTTCGAAATGACGCCTGTGATCAGCAATCGCTTGCCGGCGAGAAATCCCATAGTGGCTCCTGTTCATTGAATTAGCGGCGAATTTTCGCATGGCATTGACGGTTGTTAGGCCGAATGCTTGTCGGAAAGGTGCTTGCATAGTACAATCAGTCTTTCGCTGAGACGCGGATGAGCGGCCCAAAAGGTGGCTCACAAGCGGAGTGAAGAGCTAGCACAGATCCAAGACAGTGACGTGAACGGCAAAAAGCAGGCCTGTATGAAGTAGCAGGCAGGCGACAGGATTTGGGCGGATTCATCCAGCCCATTTTTTTTTGCTCGAACGAATTCGCTACTTGGCCCGGTATGGCTTTGAAACCAAAAAAATCAGCCCGGAAGTACCGATACGCGACACAAGCCGCGGGAAATTGAAGATTACTGATTCATGAATTGGCAAGACGCTGTTGAAAAAACCGTGACCGGACTGGGTTACGACCTGGTGGACTGCGAGCGCAGCCCGGCTGGATTGCTGCGCGTCTATATCGACCGGCTGCCCGAATTGGCTGCCGCCGGCGAATTGATCAATGTTGAAGACTGCGAGCGCGTGACGCGGCAGTTGCAATATGTGCTCGAAGTTGAAGAATGCCCCTACGAACGCCTTGAAGTGTCATCGCCGGGTCTCGACCGTCCGCTGAAAAAAGCTGCCGACTATGCGCGCTTTGTCGGCCAGGAAGTCGAGCTCACGCTGCGCATGCCGTTCCAGGGGCGCAAGAAATACAAGGGCATGCTGGCTCTGCTGCCAGAAATTGCCGTGCCGGTTGACGCAGCCCAGGCAACGTCCGAATGGCGCCTGATCATCAGCGAGGGTGGGGCTGATCAGGCACTGGATTTTTCTCTTGAGGAAGTCCGCGAAGCACGCTTGGTGCCCGTGGTGAACTTCAAGGGTCGCGGCAGTAAACCCGCACCGGCCAAAAAAGGCGGTGAGGAAGAAGCCGTGCGCATTAATGACAAGGTTGACGGAGGTCCTGATCAATGAACCGCGAACTGCTGATGTTGGTAGATGCAATTTCACGCGAAAAAAGCGTGGAACGCGATGTGGTGTTTGGCGCTGTCGAGGCCGCTTTGGCTTCGGCAACCAAAAGGCTTTATGGCGGGGAGGCTGACATCCGCGTCTGCGTCGACCGCGATTCGGGCGAGTACGAGACTTTCCGCCGCTGGCATGTCGTTCCCAGCGAAGCCGGTCTGCAGAATCCCGATTCTGAAATCCTCTTGTTCGAAGCGCAGGAACAGATTGCCGACATCGAAGTCGACGACCATATCGAGGAGCCGGTTGATTCGGTGCCGATCGGCCGTATCGGCGCGCAGGCTGCCAAACAGGTGATCCTGCAGAAGATCCGTGATGCCGAGCGCGAGCAATTGCTGAATGACTTCATGGCGCGCGGCGAGAAGATTTTCGTCGGCACCGTCAAGCGTCTCGACAAGGGTGACATCATTGCCGAATCAGGCCGCGTTGAAGGGCGCCTGAAGCGCAGCGAGATGATCTCGAAGGAAAATCTGCGTACCGGCGACCGCGTCCGTGCAGTGATCCTGGGCATCGACTCGACACAGCGTGGGCCGCAGATCATGCTGTCACGCAGCTCGCCAGAGTTCATGGTCGAGTTGTTCGCGCAGGAAGTGCCCGAAATCGAGCAGGGTCTGCTTGAAATCAAGAGCTGCGCCCGCGACTGCGGTTCCCGCGCCAAGATTGCCGTAGTCTCGCATGACAAGCGCGTCGACCCGATTGGTACTTGCGTCGGGGTGCGCGGCTCGCGCGTCAATGGTGTGACCAACGAATTGGCGGGTGAACGCGTCGACATCGTGTTGTGGTCTGAAGATCCGGCCCAGTTCGTCATCGGCGCATTGGCGCCGGCAAACGTGCAGTCGATCGTGGTGGACGAGGAGCGCCATGCGATGGATGTCGTGGTCGACGAGGAAAACCTCGCGATTGCAATTGGTCGCGGTGGCCAGAACGTGCGGCTTGCTTCCGAGCTGACCGGCTGGCGCATCAACATCATGTCGGCAGAGGAATCGGCAGTCAAACATGAGCAGGAATCGGAATCGGTGCGCAAGCTCTTCATCGAGAAGCTCGATGTCGATGCCGAAGTTGCCGACATCCTGATCTCCGAAGGCTTTACCAGCCTCGAGGAAGTGGCCTATGTGCCAATGCAGGAAATGCTCGAAGTCGAGTCCTTTGACGAAGACATGGTCAACGAGTTGCGCACAAGAGCCAAGGATGCGCTGTTGACGATGGAAATCGCCCGCGAGGAACTGGCTGAAGGTGTGTCGCAGGACCTGCGCGATCTGGAAGGCGTCACGCCAGAGTTGATCGCCAAGCTGGCTGAAGGCAACATCATTACCCGCGACGACCTGGCCGATCTGGCCGTCGACGAACTGGTTGAATTGGTCGGAATGGACGAGGCTGAGGCCCGGACCATGATCATGAAAGCCCGCGAACATTGGTTCACGACTTGAGGCGGCTTTCGCCCTGGCACAACCGATCAATCGCGCAGCACCGAACGCATAAGTTAAGGATTCAACAATGGCTGTGACTACCGTCGCCCAGTTCGCCGCAGAGCTTCAACGATCAGCGGGCACGCTGCTTGAGCAGTTGCAAGCAGCTGGCGTCAACAAGGCATCTACCGATGATGTACTGAACGAAGCCGACAAGGAACGTCTGCTGGGTCATCTGCGCACGGCGCATGGCACCGCGGGCGTCGACCGCAAGAAGATCACGCTGACCCGTAAGTCAACCAGCGAGATCAAGCAAGCCGATGCCAGTGGCAAGGCGCGCACGATCCAGGTTGAAGTGCGCAAGAAGCGTACTTTCATCAAGCTTGACGAGGCGACGGGTGGTGACGACGCCGGCCACGTCGTCGACGAGGCCGATCTGCAGCGCCGTCAGGAAGAAGCCCTGGCTCAGGCCGACGCATTGCGTCAGCAAGAGGCCGAATTGGCGATCCGGGTGCGCGAACGTGAACATGCCGAGCGGCTTGTGCGTGAAGCCGAAGAGCAGCGCCGCTTGGCCAAGGTGGCCGCCGACATCGTCGCGACTGACGAAGCCGCAGCGCGTGCAGTGGCTGATGCCGCCGCAGCCCGGGCGGCCTCGAGGGCGCCGCGCGGGACCGCCGAGTCGGTCGCTAAGGAAGCAGCGGCGATCAACAAGGCTTCAGCCGCCAGCCGCAGCGCGAAAGCTGCTCCAGCATTGCCGGAGGCCGAGCCAATAGCCATTGCTGCAGTCGTTGCAGCGGTCGAGCCGGTCGTAGTCGCCGCTCCGGCAGAGCTGGTCAAACCAGTCCTGCGCGTAGTCAAAGCCATCGACGTCGGTGCCGAAGAGAAACAAAAACAGGTCGATCTGGAGCGCCGCCGCAAGGCCGCCGAGTCCGAGGCCGCGGCCATCCGCGCGATGATGAATGCACCCAAGCGGGTGATGACGGCCAAGAAGGAAGAGCCCAAGCCGGTTGAGCCCGCCAAGGAAATCAAGGGCACGATCCACAAGAAGCCCGGAACGCCGGGTGCTCCAGTGGTTGGCGTGGCCAAGCCGGGCGAGAAGAAATCGGTCAAGTCGGAGAAGCTGTCCTCCAGCTGGTCTGATGACAAGAAGCGCGGCGGCGTCAAGCCGGCCGGCGCGGCCGCACCCGGTGGTGCCAGGCCTGCAGCTGGCGGCTGGCGCGCTCCGACCCGAGGTGCTGCCGGCGGCCGTCGCGGCGGTACTGATCGTGGTGCTGATCGCCGCGGCGGACTGACCAGTTTTGCCGCTCCGGTTGAAGTGCAAGCGCAGGAAGTCCATGTGCCCGAGACGATTTCGGTTGCCGATCTGGCGCACAAAATGTCGATCAAGGCCTCCGAGCTGATCAAGGTGTTGATGAAACTGGGCCAGATGGTCACGATCAATCAGCAACTGGACCAGGAGACCGCGATGATTCTGGTCGAGGAAATGGGCCACAAGGCCTTCCCGGCCAAGCTTGACGATCCCGATGCGTTCCTGGAAGAAGAGGGCACAACGTCCGAGCAGCAGCATGAATCGTTGCCGCGCGCGCCAGTCGTCACGGTCATGGGTCACGTCGACCATGGCAAGACCTCTTTGCTCGACTACATCCGTCGTGCCCGTGTGGCAGCGGGTGAAGCCGGTGGTATTACCCAGCATATCGGCGCTTATCACGTCGATACGCCGCGCGGCATGATCACCTTCCTTGACACCCCGGGTCACGCGGCGTTTACCGCCATGCGTGCTCGGGGCGCCAAAGCCACCGACATCGTGATTCTGGTGGTGGCGGCTGATGACGGCGTGATGCCGCAGACCAAGGAAGCGATCAGCCATGCCAAGGCAGCCGGCGTGCCGTTGGTGGTGGCGATGAACAAGATCGACAAGCCTGGCGCCAATATCGAGCGCCTCAAGTCGGAGCTGGTGGCCGAGGGCGTGGTGCCGGAGGACTTCGGTGGCGAAACGCCATTCGTGGCCGTATCGGCCAAAACCGGCGAAGGCGTCGACAGCCTGCTGGAACGCGTTTTGCTGCAAGCTGAAGTGCTCGAACTGCGCGCTCCTTCGATGTCGATGGCCAAGGGCCTGGTGATCGAAGCCAAGCTCGACAAGGGCCGGGGTCCGGTGGCGACGATCCTGGTGCAATCAGGCACCTTGAAGCGCGGCGACGTGGTGCTGGCTGGTTCGACCTATGGCCGTGTGCGCGCGATGCTCGACGAAGATGGCAAGTCATGCACAGAAGCGGGTCCGTCAATCCCGGTTGAAATCCAGGGCCTGACCGAAGTGCCGCAAGCCGGTGATGAATTCATGGTCCTGGGCGATGAGCGCCGGGCCCGTGAAATCGCCACCTTCCGTTCGGGCAAGTACCGCGATGTGAAGCTGTCGCGTCAGCAGGCCTCCAAGATGGAGAACATGTTCGAGAACATGGGTGCTGGCGATGTGCAGACAATGGCCTTGATCATCAAGTCCGATGTGCAGGGTTCGCAGGAGGCTCTGGCGGCTTCACTGTTGAAGCTGTCCACGCCTGAAGTCAAGGTGCAGATCGTCCATGCTGCAGTCGGTGCGATCAACGAGTCCGATGTCAATCTGGCGATGGCCTCGAAGGCCGTCATCATCGCCTTCAATGTGCGTGCCGATGCCGGTGCGCGCAAGCTGGCCGAGAACAACACAGTCGACATCCGCTACTACAACATCATCTATGACGCAGTGGATGAAGTGAAGGCAGCGATGACCGGCATGCTGGCTCCCGAGCAGCGCGAGGAAGTCATCGGCACCGCTGAGATCCGCACCGTCTTCGTGGCGACCAAGATCGGCACGATTGCTGGTTGCATGGTCACCTCGGGTTCGGTCAACCGGGCCGCACGTTTCCGTCTCATCCGCGAGAACGTGGTGATCTACACCGGCGACATCGATACCTTGAAGCGCATGAAGGACGATGTGCGCGAAGTCAAGGAAGGCTTCGAGTGCGGTATCAAACTGAAAAACTACAGCGACATCGCAGAAGGCGACCAGCTGGAATTCTTCGAGGTCAAGGAAGTTGCCCGGACGCTTTAAGGCGGATTGCCCTCAACCAGCAAACCCCGCCCTCCAAGGAGTGGCGGGGTTTGTGTTTGAAGGGCCCAGCATTGATGGCTGAGAGCCGAAAAAAGCAGCAGGCAGGAGTTCAACATGAGACATAAAAGGGTCATACCCAACCGCAGTTTCCGGGTGGCCGACCAGATCCAGCGCGATCTGGCCGAGTTGATTCGCGAACTGAAGGATCCACGCATTGGCATGGCCACCGTCAACGCGGTCGAGGTCACGCCCGACTATGCCCACGCGAAAGTGTTCTTCTCGGTACTGGTCGGAGATGCCAAGGAAACCGGCGAAGCATTGAACGAAGCCGCTGGTTTCTTGCGCAACGGCTTGTTCAAGCGCTTGCAGATCCATACGGTGCCAAGCCTGCATTTCCACTTCGACCGCACGACCGAGCGGGCAGCCGAATTGAGCGCCTTGATCAACCAGGCCAATTCGACCCGCGCCAAGGACGATGAGCCGGTTGCGGCCGATGGCGCTGCGGCCGACACCAAGGCGGCAGACTAAGCCAGAACCCGATGATTGCCAAAATCCAGCGCCCCAAGACGCCGCGTCGTGCTTTGCACGGCGTGCTGCTGCTTGACAAGCCGCTGGGTCTGTCGAGTAACGATGCCCTGCAAAAAGCCAAATGGTTGTTGCGCGCCGAGAAAGCCGGTCATACCGGCACGCTCGATCCGCTGGCCACCGGTCTGCTGCCGCTGTGCTTCGGTGCCGGTACCAAATTCAGCCAGATCAGCCTTGATGCCGACAAGGCTTATGAAGCCGTGCTTCGACTCGGCGTCAGGACCAGCACTGGCGATGCCGAAGGCGAGGTGCTTGAGCAACGCGCTGTGCAGGTCACGCGCGAGCAGATCGAAGCCGCCTGCCTGGCCTTCACCGGTGCGATCGACCAGGTGCCACCGATGCATTCGGCCCTCAAACATGAGGGCCGCCCCTTGTATGAATATGCCCGCGCCGGCATCGTCATCGAGCGGCCTTCGCGGCGCGTGACGATTCACGCCATTGACATCATCGACTGGCAGGATGAGTGTTTGACCTTGGCCGTGCGCTGCAGCAAAGGCACTTACATCCGTACGCTGGCCGAAGACATCGGCCAAAGCCTTGGTTGCGGCGCTTCGTTGAGCGCCTTGCGGCGAACGGCTTCAGGCCCGCTGGCCATTGGCGAGGCGATCAGCCTGGACGCCTTGGCTGCCTTGACTGAAATCGAGCGTGAAGCCTTGCTGCGTCCGCCCGACTCCTTGTTGTCGGACTGGCCCGAGCTGCGGCTCGACCAGACCGAAGCAGCTCGTTTTCTGAACGGTCTGCGGCGTCGCCTTTACAGCGACAGCAATGAAGACGCACCGCATGTACGGGTTTACGGACCCGAACCACATGCATTTCTGGGCAGTGCCCATATCACTGACGGCGAGTTGATCGCCGATCGATTATTGAGTCCGCATGAGGTCAAAAGCCTCGTGAGTACTGAAAGCAGTTTTTTAGAAAGCCCCGTATGACCAAGCAAATCCGCAACATCGCCATCATCGCCCACGTTGACCATGGCAAAACCACCATGGTGGACCAATTGCTGCGCCAGAGCGGCACCTTCGCCGAACACGAAAAAGTGATCGACACCGTGATGGACAACAACGCCATCGAACGCGAACGCGGCATCACGATTCTGGCCAAGAACTGTGCTGTGAGCTGGGAAGGTACACACATCAACATCGTCGACACCCCTGGTCACGCGGACTTCGGCGGCGAAGTGGAACGTGCTTTGTCGATGGTCGACGGTGTGGTGTTGCTGATCGATGCGCAGGAAGGCCCGATGCCGCAGACCCGCTTCGTCACCAAGAAGGCCCTGGCCCTGGGTTTGAAGCCGATCGTAGTGGTGAACAAGGTCGACAAGCCCGGCGCCAAGCCCGATGCCGTGGTCAATGCCGCTTTCGATCTGTTCGACAAGCTCGGCGCCACTGACGAACAACTCGACTTTCCGGTCGTCTACGCTTCGGGCATCAACGGCTGGACCTCACTGGTCGAAGGCGCTCCTGGCGAACAATGGGGTCCGGACATGTCGGCCCTGTTCAACACCGTGCTGGCCCATGTGCCGCCGCAAAAGGGTGACCCCGAAGCACCGCTGCAATTGCAGATTTCAGCGCTGGACTTTTCGACCTTCGTCGGCCGTATCGGCGTCGGCCGCATCAGCCAGGGCACGATCAAGCCTGGCATGGATGTGATGGTGATGGAAGGTCCGGACGGCAAGGCCACCAAGGGTCGCATCAACAATGTGCTGACGTTCCAGGGCCTGGACCGCGTGCAGGTGACCGAAGCCGGCCCTGGCGACATCGTGCTGATCAACGGCATCTCTGAAATCGGCATCGGCGTGACCGTCACTGACGCGCTCAGGCCGGCGCCGCTGCCGATGCTCAAGGTCGACGAGCCGACGCTGACGATGAATTTCTGCGTCAACACCAGCCCGCTGGCCGGTCGCGAAGGCAAATTCGTCACCAGCCGCCAGCTCTGGGATCGTCTGCAAAAGGAACTGCAGAGCAATGTGGCATTGCGCGTTTCCGAGACCGACGAAGAGGGCATCTTCGAAGTCATGGGCCGCGGTGAGCTGCACCTGACGATTCTGCTGGAAAACATGCGCCGCGAAGGCTACGAGATGGCCGTCTCGAAGCCGCGTGTGGTGTTCCGCGATGTCAACGGCGAAAAGCACGAGCCGATCGAATTGGTCACCGCTGACGTCGAGGAAACTCACCAGGGTGGCGTGATGCAGGCGCTGGGCGAGCGCAAGGGTGACCTGGTCAATATGGAATCAGACGGCCGCGGCCGTGTGCGTTTGGAATACCGGATCCCGGCTCGCGGCTTGATCGGTTTCTCCAACGAGTTCATGAATTTGACCCGTGGTTCGGGCTTGATCAGCAACATCTTCGACAGCTATGAGCCGCACAAGGGCGAGATCGGCGGACGCAAGAACGGCGTGCTGATCTCGATGGACGCCGGTGAGATCTTCACTTACGCCCTGGGCAAGCTGGATGACCGCGGACGCATGTTCGTCAAGCCCAATGATCCGGTCTATGAAGGCATGATCGTCGGCATCCACAACCGTGACAACGACCTGGTGGTCAATGCCACGCGCACCAAGCAGCTGACCAACTTCCGGGTCAGCGGCAAGGAAGACGCCATCAAGGTCACGCCACCGATCGATTTGACGCTGGAGTACGGCGTCGAGTTCATCGAGGACGACGAGTTGGTCGAAATCACGCCCAAGAGCATCCGCTTGCGCAAGCGTTACCTGACTGAAAACGAACGCAAGCGCTTTTCGCGTTGATGATTGACGGCCAACTGCCCGGGGCTTGTGACTCCCGGGCATGAGACAAGGCGAGCACAAGCACTTCGGAGCGACTGCCGCCTTGTTGACAAGATGCCTTCCCATTACCTAGTTCGATGAGTCATCGGCGCGCCTTGCTCCTGATGCTGCTGGTGACCTTGCTGTGGAGCATGGCCGGGGTGGTGACGCGGCATTTGCAGGACGCGCGCGGCTTTGAGCTGACCTTCTGGCGCAGTGCCTTCACGCTGGCTTTTCTCTCGATCGTGCTGGGCTGGCAGCGCGGGCCGGCGCTGTTCAGGCAGTTGCTGCTTGCCCCGCAATTGGTCCGCTTCTCAGGCCTGTGCTGGGCGGTGATGTTCACCGCCTTCATGCTCGCGCTGAAGCTGACAACGGTTGCCAATGTGCTGGTGACAATGGCCCTGGCGCCGCTGCTGACAGCGCTGTTCTCGCGCTTGTTCTTGCGCCACAGACTGCCTATGCGCACCTGGGCCGCCATCCTGATGGGCAGCGCTGGCCTGGCCTGGATGTTCAGCCAGCAGTTCGATACCCACGCCAATCTGCAAGGCATTGCGGTCGCCTTTTGCGTGCCGCTCGCCGCTGCGACCAACTGGTGCTTGCTCCAGCATGCCGGTCATGCCCCGGACGCAGACCACAGCGACATGCCGCTGGCCCTGCTGCTCGGGGCCTTGCTGTCGGCAGTGGCGATGCTGCCATTGGCCTTGCCATTGCAGGCCTCGGTTCACGATCTGTCCTTGCTCGCGGGTCTTGGGCTGTTCCAGCTGACCCTGCCATGCCTGCTGGTGGTACGGCTGAGCCGGGAGCTTTCGGGGGCCGAGTTGTCATTGCTTGGCCTGCTTGAAGTTATTTTTGGTGTGTTGTGGGCCTGGCTTGGCGCCGGGGAAGACCCTTCTTCCTCGACCCTGGTCGGCGGTGCTATGGTGCTGGCAGCCTTGATCGGCAACGAGTTACTGGCCCGGAAACTCACTTCGCCCGCAGACATGCCGATTGTTTCAACCCCCAATTCACGGAGCCAGGCATGACGCCCGCTTTGATTCCCGTCCTGCATTCCCAAGGTCAGATCCACGCCGAGGTCAACGGCTGCCTGGGCCTGATCACCTTGAACCGGCCCGAAGCGCTGAATGCCTTGTCGCTGGCAATGATCCGCGACATCACCGTCTTGCTGCGAGCCTGGCAGGACGCGCCCGAGATCCAGGCGGTCATGCTGCTGGCGGCGGCTCGCCCGGGCAAGGCGCCGGTCTTTTGCGCTGGCGGCGACATCCGCTTTTTTCATGTGGCGGCATTGAACGGTGACGCCGGACTGGATGACTTCTTCACCGAGGAATACGCACTCAACCACCTGATCCACCAATACCCGAAGCCCTATATCGCGCTGATGGATGGATTGGTGATCGGCGGCGGCATGGGCATCAGCCAGGGCGCCCGCCTGCGCGTGCTGACCGAACGCAGTCGCCTGGCGATGCCAGAGACGCATATCGGCCTGTTCCCGGATGTCGGCGGCGGTTTTTTCCTCGGCCAATGCCCAGGACATGTCGGCCAATGGCTGGCCTTGAC
>Ga0114978_10003579_pt1 | contig 12696 bp, 10 predicted proteins | sample S_140212_EF_Meta_FD_87027 | JGI IMG/M metagenome (GOLD analysis project Ga0114978, IMG submission 87027) | Freshwater microbial communities from Lake Simoncouche, Canada to study carbon cycling - S_140212_EF_MetaG | ecosystem: Environmental > Aquatic > Freshwater > Lake | place: Lake...
ACATTGCTGTTGCCATTCTGGTGCAGAGGACCATTGATAGTAGTTAAATTAGCAGTGGTTGCAGTGATCGCAGAGAAGGTATTGGCCTGGCTAGACACATCAAACCACAGCGGAGTAACACCGTCACTCATTCTAAGATATAAGATATCAGTTGCAGTATCATACCAATAATCGCCCAAAGTAGATCCGGACGGTGCTGCGGTACTAGCAGTGTAAGCATGAGCATATCTGAGTGTAGCACCTTGATACAGATTACCAGTGTAGACTATGTTAGCACCAGCAAGTAAGTTACCTCCGATATTTGCTGTACCGGTGACGTTAGCATTCGTACCAACATAGATGTTACCTGCTACACCTGCACCGCCACCTACACGAAGAACACCCGTAGTGCTACTGGTTGCTGTACTAGTGCCAGCAAGCAACACGTTACCGCCGAGCCCGCCCGCATCAACTATCAGAGCATATGAATTACTGATAGTTGTTCCTGCACCTGCTTGGACAGCACCTGAGATATAGAAGCTAGCAGCGTTGCTGTAGGTAATTGAAGCATTTGTGTTGTAGAGCGTAGAAGTTCCGATAGCATGGATAGCACCTGTTGCTATCGTGGTGCTTCCTGCCTGGATGTTGTCATAATAGTTGCTGCTTACTGCTCTAAAACCAAAATCTCTTCCTACAAACCCACCACTGACATTAGAATTACCATAAACAGTGCCTACGGTATTGATTAGATTTGCAGAGAAGGTACCGGTGATGTTTGCACCAGTACCAGTGACAGTGAGGATAGCAGCGTTTCCAGCACTTCCAACTGTTATGTTTCCGCTGCTGGTAACTACCACATTGCTCGTGCCATTGTTAAGATTGACTGCATTGCCAGAAAGTGCTACATTCAAGTTAGCTACCTGAGTCGTACTTGTTACCACAAAAGGTGCAGTGCCTGTCGCTATGTTCGATATCAACTGAGGACTAGTGATGTTGGCGCTTGCCAGTACCTGTGCTGTTCCTAAATTGCCTACGTTAGCATTGCCGCTGATGTTAATGGTGCCGGTGACACTGAGTGTATGGGCTGGAGCAATGTTAGCGATACCGACATTACCGTTAGCGGCCACAGTCATCCTAACAGAGCCGTTAGCAGCAACAGTAACATCGCTATTTGCCGCTACCTTGACATTGCTGTTACCATTCAATATCTGTGTCGCATCGACACTGAACGCAGCACCGTTAGCGAACTTGTAGTTGTCAGTTAGTATGTTACCCGCATAGATGTTACCGCTGACGTTTGCATAACCCGATATGTTAGCACCTGTTCCAGTAACTGTAACAACATTGGCATTTCCAGCAACACTTACTGTTACATTGCTGTTTGCTGCTACCTTGACGTTGCTATTGCCGTTGACGATCTGGGTCGTATCTACTGAAAAAGCAGTACCGTTAGCAAACTTATAATTGTCTGTCAGCACGTTTCCTGCATATAGATTACCAGTGACATTTGCATAACCGGTGATGTTAGCACCGGTAGCAGTGATAACCATCGTAGCATTGCTGGTAGCAGTGATGGTCACGTTGCTGTTAGCTGCGATGTTTACACTGCTATTGCCGTTGACAACTGCCGGAGAGTTAACTGCTGTGATTGCATTGACATTGCTCGATGCGTTAACATTTGTTGCTAGAACAGTAGTGACGCCTAGATTGCCTACGTTAGCATTACCAGTGCCAGTGTTCAACGTGCCGGCAATGTTTGCACCAGTGCTGGTGATAGTTAGGACGTTCCCGCCGACTGAGATGTTAACATTACCGCTAGAATTCACTGTGACATTGCTAGTGCCATTCTGTAGCAATCCACTGTTGATAGTAGTCAGATTGGCAGTTGTAGCTATGACAGTGCCAGTACCTAGATTGCCTACATTAGCATTACCTGTTCCGGTATTCAGCGTGCCGGAGATGTTTGCACCAGTGCTGGTAACAGTTATAACATTAGCAGTTCCAGCAACGCTTATGGTAACATTGCTATTTGCATTGACGATAACATTGCTGTTTCCGTTGACGAGATTGCCTGCGACTGCTGCATTCAGGTTAGCTACTTGTGTGGTGCTCTTAATAGCAAAAGGAGCAGTTCCTGTCGTTGCTTGTGAATCAAACGTAGCACCACGGAATGTTCCATAGGTTCCAGTGAATGTACCGCCCACGCCTTCAGTACCGTCTGAATAATATTCTATAGCCTGGCTATCGTTCGCCAGGCCTAAGAATGCTAGTTTGTCGCTGGTCTTATAATAATGGAATGCAAGTCCGATATCTCTACCATCATCTGTTGTGAGAGGTGCCAAATTAGGTTGAGTGTGAAGATTGATGATGGAATCTTGTACAATTAGATCGCTCGTGCCTACTTCAGTGCGAGTTCCTTGGACGGTTAAGTTACCTAATACAGTGATATCCTTGTCACTCAAGGTGATAGCGGTATTGCCCGTGCTGGATTTGATAGTGTTGCTGTTGATGCGTAGGTTGCCTACGTTAGCATCACCGGTTGACGCAGTGATGTTAGCAACACCTACATCGAGCCCATTATGGACTCTAAAATTCTTATCTGCCACGATTCATATCTCCTCTATGGCTTATACTGGTATGTATTCCTTGAACAGCTTCACAGTGTTACCTGCATAGTTGCCCGTGTATGTTAGTTCTACGTTTCCTGAATTGATTGCTACTGATACGTTGCCTAGCTCGACATTGCTATAGACTATACCATAGCTAGTTCCGTAAGCAGTAGTACCGTTGTGCGTTGCGATGTATTCGCTAGTCTCGTAATCTCCGCGACCTGAGTTGCTTACCTGCACTACATATTTCGCACTGCGGAACAGCGTCTTATCAAACGTGTCTATGACGACCGCTGCCGCACCTACGCTGGTGCCTGCTAATCTACTGACGATCGCAGCATTAGCATTGATCCAGGTGTTTGCAATCAATCGACTCGAACCATCGGCAGTGATAGTAACCGTACCATCGGATCCGGTATCTGTTACAGCAACCGAGGTATCTCCATCAGATATCCTAGTAACCGTAGTAGAAGTAGTGAGTGCCCTAAGATCTACCTTAGTGCCTGCGCCTGGAACGTATCCAGGATTAAATGTTAGTGTAGTGCTGCTCACTGTATAAGCAGTAGTCGGTACCTGTACATTTCCATCGACCGATACTAATGTTGCATTAGTAGTAGATGCCTGAGATAGCGTGTAGACGCTGGTCAGCCCATCGCCGATGAATTCATCAGCAGATACGACTGTGAAGGTAGAACTTGCCTGTTTCCACCCAAAACCATCGTAGAATTCGTAGTTTAATGTATCGGTATTGAATCGGAACATAGCCTGTATAGGTGTGCTAGGACGCTGCACGCTGTTACCTACAGGCATTATGACCGAATTAGTAGAATTCACTTTCACTGTGACATTGGTAGGAACAGTATTAGTTAAAACACCAATACTGTTGTTGACCCCATCAACATACAGCAGATTAGCTGTGCTACCATTGATTACCACGTTAGCTGAATTCTGCGCTGCGTTTAAGGTTATGTATCCGCTGCCGTTAGCATTTATGTTTAGATTAGCGTTCGTCAGCAGCGTAGATATCGTTCTATCATTGATGTAGACATTACCGATGTTAGCGTTGCCGGTAGTGAGGAAATTAGCACCAGTGACGTTACCGGTTGCTAAGAGTATGTTGGTACCTAGATTTCCTACATTAGAATTGCCACTGACACCTAGCGTTCCTGTGATGTTAGCACCAGCAGTTGACCATACTTGGACGTTAACAGTTCCGCCGACGCTAACAATAACATTGCCGTTTGCCGAAGGGATCGAAACATTGCTGTTTCCGTTGATCAAACTTCCAGCAACAGCAGCATTTAGATTAGCTACCTGTGTAGTAGAATTGATCACAAAAGGTGCTGTGCCAGTAGTCACGTTTGATGTGAACGTGTTAGCAAGAACTACGTTAGCACCACTGATGTTACCGCCACTACCTGAAGTTAGTAAGTTGCCGCCAGTGATGTTGCCAGTAGCAATGACCTGAGTAACGCCTAGATTGCCTACATTAGCATTGCCTACTATATTAGCAGTGCCACTAGCAAGCAGATTGCTTACATAAGCATTGCCCCAATAGTTAGACGTTCCTCCCAGTGTTAGTGTACCGTTTGCGGTAGGTGTTAGAGATACGTTGCTCTGCCAGCTAGTAGTCGAATTGTTATATCTAAATGTCACTAGAGCATTGTTGCCTAGATCGATGCCGCCGCCGTCTAATGCTGCACCAGTGCTAGCAGTATTACCCAGAACTACGTTCTTATCATTGACAGTTATAGTAGTAGATTCGATCAGCGTGACCGTGCCTTTGACATCCAAGTTACCTTCGATAGTGACGTCTTTATCAGCTAGTGTGATAGCTACGTTACCGGTGCTACTCTTTATGCTGTTTCCGCCAATCTTTATGTTGCTGGTCAATATAGCATCAGCAGCGCCGATGTTTCCTACGTTAGCGTTACCTACTACGTTAGCAGTACCTGCAATGTTAGCGCCAGTAGAAGTGACTACTAGCTGAGCAGTGACATTGCCACCTATGAATGTGCTTATACTGCTGCCGCTTGCTATGGTGACATTGCTCGTTCCGTTCTGGACCAGACCACTGTTAATAGTTGTGATGTTACCAGTGGTAATGATCGCAGTAGAAGTACCTAGATTGCCTACATTAGCATTACCAGTAACATTTGCTGTGCCTGAGATGTTAGCACCAGTTCCAGTAACCGTCAATATAGCAGCATTGCCTGCACTGCCTATAGTGATATTTCCGTTATTAGTTACAACGACGTTACTTGTGCCATTGATTAGATTTCCCGCTACAGCTACGTTAAGGTTAGCAACCTGCGTAGTGCTGGTCACCGTTAACGGTGCAGTTCCTGTAGAAACATTAGATGTCAATGTGCTAGCAATCACTGCGCCTGACGATCCTAAATTGCCTACGTTAGCATTGCCAGTAACAACAATACCTATCTCGCTGATAGACAGTACATTTGCAACACCATTTGCACTTATTGTAACATTTGCATTTGCAGCAATACGGACATTGCTGTTTCCGTTGTTCATAGAATTAGTTGAGATATTATTAGCAGAGATGTTTCCAGTGATGTCTAGGTTGCCGGTTACGTTAGCACCAGTATCAGTAACAATAAAGACATTGCTATTACCAGCAACACTTACTGAGACGTTACTGTTAGCAGCAATGCGAACATTGCTGTTTCCGTTGTTTACCGCAGGAGCATATATGTTTGAATTTGCAGTGACGTTTCCGCCAATGATATTAGCTACAACATTCACATTGCCATTGGTATTTAGATTACCAACATTAGCGTTAGCTGAGACATAGAGACCTGTCGTGACAACAACGATGCCGCTACCATTAGGTGTTAGATTGATGTTTCCATTAGTGATATTACTGGCTAGATTAGCACCCGTAATCTTTAGATTACCGCCGATCATCACAGTGCCATTGACGTCTAGCGTGACAGTCGGCATGTTGTTCTTGATGCCGATCCTGCTGTTATTGACGTCTATGTATAGAAGATCGTTCTCAAAAGCTAGGTCTACACCTAGCCTACTGAGATTATTACTCAACATCGGACCGTTGATTCTATTGATTACAGACATCTAATACCGCCTCACTGATATTTATCGGGTGGTAAAGGTAATCAATTCGCGTCTGTAGAGTTAAACCCGTGAAATACTTCTATACCTTGCCCGTTCGGAGGAGTGCTTGTGAAAGTAATATTAGCTGTAGCCAACGTAAATGACACGCCCGGATTCTGATAGACGTTACCCACAAACACTGTGATAGCATTTGTTGCAGGAGGTGTCTTGCTAAGAGTAAACGTGTTAGTCGTACCGTCACCAGTAAAACTGTCTTTTGTGATGGTCACAGTTCCGTTGATAGCAATCTGCTGCCAAGCATTGTAATAGATCTCAAATCTACTAGTATCAGTGTTGTATCTTATGGTGCCATTGCTAGGATTGAGTGGACGCAAAGCTGTAGAACCCGACGGTACTACAACCGCACTTCCCGCACTATCAAGCCTTCTGTTCTTTAGAAAGTATGCCATTATACTCCCGTATAGCTCACTGTTGCAGTCAGTGCGCTTCCTGTGTTTGCGTTTGCTTGTATCATGTCACCGTTTCCTAATACTAATCTCTCAGTGTTCATGATGTATGTGTCATAACCTGCAATCTGTAGATTAGGAATGATGATGTTATTATTACCAGCAGTTCCCGCAGCAGGAATAAGATATACGTTAGCCGATACAGCACTACCAGTATAGTTTGCTATGTATAGTGTCACTACGCAGGTCTCGCCTGAGCTAGCATAAATGTTTGCTGCTGAACTATTTGTTACTGAGTTGTTGACGATTGTCATCTTGGTTCCTTAGAAAATTAGTGCCAACTTTCGAGCTTTTAGCTTGCTCGTCAGTTCCCCTGAATCAGTGTTATTTACATAAAACACACCCGAGCCACCTGCCGAAGGCGTATTGCTATAGATATGAGTGTTTCCTGCTGATGGACTAGGTGCACTACCTTGATCTGCTAGCTTCATTGCTGCGTTCACTACTAGTTGCCCTGTTCCGTTTGGATCTAGCACTAGATTCTGATTAGTCACATTTGTGCTGATTGTATAATTGTTTACTACAACTCCGCCGGCAGTGAGGGTATTAGTCGTCTTGTTATAAGTGAAATTGACGTTAGCACCAAATCCAGTGCCGCCGTCATTGAAGATGACCTGTGTATCACTTCCTGCTAGAGAGACACCATAACTCAGAGTTAGATATGTGCTACCATCTTTAGTAGCTTGCCAATCGCCGGCAGTCTCGTTCCATCTGATAGCTACCTTAGGAGATGAACCTCTATCAATCTCAAACCCCGCACTTGGAGGAGATCCAGTAGTGACGCCTGCACCTAGTTCACCGTTGTTTAGTGTTATGATCCTATCATTGATGACAGTATTAGTAGATTCTACAGTGGTAGTAGTACCAACGATGTCTAGATTGCCGTAGACTCGCAGTGTGCCTGTGTAGGTACCTGCAACATTAGCGCCTGTATAAATCGCATAATCGCCACTGACTCTCTTAGTGCTTGTAATTGTCATAGTGCTTCCAATTTACAGTTATTTATCGCTGCAATGAAGTCCACTACCGAGACCTGTCTCATCATATCAGCCCACATCTTAGGGAATATCCTGTCATCGTTCACCCTTACTATCTGCACAGGACGTTTTATCCCTATCTTAGCTATCTGACGTTCCCAGTTTCCCCAATATGTAGGTTCTGTACCAATAGGTTTATAACAGGCTGTGCCAGCATATACGTTGTTAAACCTGCTGTCTTGGCTGTCTAGATCGAATCCCAGCATGAATATCTTATCATGCTTGTCCTTGATAGCTAGATCTAATGCTATAGGTCCGCTGGAATATCCATAGTGATCAACGATCTGCCTAGACCCCAGCTCGATGTTAGGAACACGAGTATAGAATATGTTGTTTTTGGGGTAACCCGAATCCTCGATCTCTTTACATATCTCAGGATCTGTTGCTACCAGTACATCAGGAGCAAACGTCCTGTAGAGTGCATTGCATCCGTATATCTTGCCATGCAGACTCAGGCTGTTGAGATCAACAGCTAGTCTGCTACGTCCGTTTCCTAATACAAATGCAATGCTCATGATTAAAGGCTGTGAAAAATATATATCCACAGCCTTCGATAGTGATTAGATTATAGATTATGCGTTTGCAACAGTTACCGTTGGGTAAGGTGTTGTGCTTGCATTTGCAGTGACAAAATCAGCAATATACTTCACGTCGCTGAAGTTAGTGACATGATGGTTGCTGAGAGTCTTAGATTTGAACTGAGCAGCGTTTGCATAAGTGCATTCGACAGTCATGGTATTCGAAGTTAGAGAAGCATTTGCTACGTTCACTAATGTGCATACGCCAACTAGATTGACGACACCGTTTGTGGTTAGACCGGCACCGCTTTTTGTAGCAGTAAAGATCTCACCTGCTACAGGCACCGAGCTTGCACCAAGTGCAGTCCAATCAGTATTGCTTAGGCTTGTGATGACATAGCTAGCATTAGCTGCAATATCTTCGTCTTGTATGCTTGTTACGCTACCGACGAGGAATTTGCTCTTGCCTTTCTGGCGGATGATGTATCCGTTAGCTTCGGCCTGTGAACCAATCTTCACACGAGGAAGTACTTGATATCCAGTCTGTCCAGTGTTACCACCGACTACACCTGAAGTAGTTGATGTGAAACCAGTGTCTATAGTTCCATTATTCTTTGCAGTTTTTAGAGGGCGACCCATTTGTTTTCTCCTTAGGACGTTCTAGGTCCTACGTTGGGTTTTGGACGTAAGCCCAACAGCATCATTGTTGTTGAGACATGCTATTTATGCATACCAGAGTTTTGTGCAGGTGCAACATTTTTTGTTGCATTGCATATAAATACTCTGTATACTAAAGCATGATGTAAAGAAAGAGGAGAGAGAAAATGCTATTAACACTAGTCGCAAACGTACAGAAAGCAATCAAGAAATACATGGAATATCGTACTACTGTCTATGAACTAAACCGTCTGACAGATCGTGATCTAGCTGATCTAGGTATCCATCGCTGTGACATCGAGTTCATTGCTCGCAAGCACAGCATGACTAAGTTCGGAGATCCAGTAACACAATGATTACTCTAGTATTCCTATTTGCAGACGCAGTCGAGAACTTGTATCATAACCTAGTGATGGGAAAATCAGTATGATCTCAATACTACACAACATCTGGACTTTCTTCGTAAAGGCAAGAGAACGCCAAGTCGAAGAGATGATACGCACAGGTCGTATCCCACGTTACTTCTAAGAAAGCGCCTAGTGCGCTTTTTTATTAAGCAGAAATCTAGTCAATAGAAAAGGGACATTTCTGCCCCTTTTCTTTTGTAGTGTAACAGTTCTTACTGGAATGTTAGACCGCTTAGAGCGATTTCACCCAGATAATCGCCTGCGTTACCGAACGAACTTGCAGTGTTAGTCAGTTCAACATAACCATAACGTGTCATGAAGCCAACGACTGGTTCGAAAGTAGCAGGATCAAGAACGACACCGCTTGACATCAGAGGGATGTATGGGCAGTAGAACGCTGCTGCGTCTGCTTCGCTAGTGCCTTTGTAACCAACTAGAACAGCAGTACCAGTTGCAGCATAGCTGTCAACATAGATACGCATTGCGCCGTTGAGAGTGCCAACGAACTTGCTGTTAGTAGGAGCATCAAAAGTACCTTCAGTAGTACGAGCGAACGCTGAAGTAGTAGCTGACTGAAGAACAGTTAGAGCCTCAGGAGAGACAACTGCCCAGTTAGCTGCGCCACGACGTGTGCGCTGTGCGATCAGGTTTGCAGTACGGTTGATCAGAACTGCTAGAGCAGCATGTTCGTCACCAACGTAAGTTGCAGTACCAGATACAGTAGCCTGGTTGAAAGTGTATTCAGTAGCAGCTAGCGAACGCAGGCTGTACAGGATTTCCTGGTCGATTTCAGCAGTGATTTCCTGAGCAAGTGCTGCCATGATTTCTGCTTCGATGTCTAGACCGTGCATTGCCTGTGCGTCCTGAGCAGCTTCAAAAGTCCAGCGAGCTGATAGCTTGCGGGTCTTAGCTTCTACAGGCTGCTTCAGGATCTGAACGTTCAGTTTCTTACCTGGAGTACCTTCCAGTGAAGCTGTTGAACCAGCTTTACCGTCAGTGCTAGTGATGCCAGTAGCAGTACCGGAATAACCCTGTGCAATCTTGAATGGGCTTAGAGCTTCTTCACCTGCAGTAGTGTCAGTTCCAGGACCGTTTGATGGGCTACCTGAGCTAGTGAAGTTCTCAGCATAACGCACACGAAGTGTGTGAATCTGAGCAACTGGACCAGTCATTGGCTGAACACCAACGATTTCGTTAGCGATAACAGTTGGCATGACCCTGCGGATAACTGGCAGGATAACGCGGTTTAGTGTTGCGATGTTACCAGCAGCAGTTGCACCAGCTGATGCACTTTCTGCGAGATACTTCTTAGTGTTTTCGAGCACTACGCTCATGCTCGTGCGACGATTGCCTGTTAGACCCTCTAGTAGAGCTGCCTTGGTATCGCCCCAACGGCCTTCAATTAGTTCTTGTGTCATAGTATTCATTCTCCAATTATGAATTAGTTGCTTGTGAGACCTGCCAGACGACGCATTTCTACAATGTTAGTGTTGAGATATGATTGCTCTGGTGTGGCTGCTCTATCGCCTGTTACTTCCTTGTGTGATTCCGCTAGCTGTTGTTTAACAGCTGGTCTCGCACCTTCCATCACAGGATTTAGATATTTCTTGAAAGCGTCTGACAGTCTTTCTGTTGGAACTGATTCTAACAGTGTGTTCATGACTTCTGCTTTCTCTCTGCTGAGAGGTTTCAACAGTTCATCGAGCTTAGCTTTTCTTTCTAAATTCTCGTTGATTCTCTTGATTTGTGCATCTTTGCTAGCCACTGCCTGGACTGCATGTTCAGCAACCTGGCGGGCTTCCACCAACTGCTGTTCCATAGTACCCAGGTGATTGATCAATTTCTTGACTTCAGCACGCTCGTTTAGATGTGTTGCACTGAACTCCGTAGCGAAAGCTTCGAAAATCTTACGACCGAAGTTGTTTTCTTTTGCTTCCTGGATGTCAGTCTTAAGTTGCTTTAGCTCATTTCGTAGGGTTGACTTCACAGAATTTTCAACCAGCTTAGCACTCTTCTTGACAAAGTTCTCACGAACCTTAGCTAGTTGTGCCTTACCTTCTGTGATGACTGCTACCTTTGTACGAGCTAGATCGTTCTTATCTTCAGCAAATTCCGAGATTTCTCTGCGGAGATTTTCTGCGATAAAACCGTTTAGCTTGTTGATAGCTGTCTTATAGCCTGCGCGATCCGCGCGGAACTCTTTCACTTCAGATGCTAGTGCATCCTGCATGAAAGATTCGAAGACTCTAGCTTTCGCTACCATCTTCTGTGTCTGTGCTACACGGTCTTGTGCAGCGGCAACACGTTCCTCTGCAATCACATTGATGTGTGAATGCAGTGTATCGTTCACCATACGATCGAGTGCTTCAACCATTGTGGCTTTATCGTGTTCATAACGAGCGGCCATCTCTTCACGGGTTTCTGCACGGATCAACTCGCGAGCTTCGTCGAGCTTGACATTCCAAGCTGTCTCGAGAGCATTGCGGGTCTCCTCGTTCAGGATTCCGCTATCTAGTAGTGGTTTAATAGCTTCGAACATATAATTCTCCTGAACCTTATTTTAGTTTCATTTCGTTGATAAGTCTCGTGAGCTCAGAAGCAAGATACTTCTGTACTCGTGTGTCTTGATTAGCTCCAGCTGCAACACCAAGCAACTTCTGACCGCCTTTCATATTAAGCAAGCCTTCATAGACTGCCATAGGATAAGCATCAGGAGCACTGGGTTGTGCTACGATATCCACAGTAACGATTTCGAAATCGCTGACCTTGCCAGACGAATCATCTACGTTACCGCTACCACGACTGCTAACACCTAACTTGACACCGCTGTCAAGCAAGGTCTTAACTATGTTTCCCATCGGGGTGGGTAGTATCTTTAGCTTACCGTAACCGTTCTGTCCGTCCATCCACATCTTCTCACAAACGTGTGTTACACGATCTAAGTTGATGCGTAGGTTGGAAGGATGATCAAGCTCACCCAGAACGCTATAACCGCTCTGGGCCTGCTTGTTCACAGTCTCGATAGCTCTTGCAATCTCATTGAGTGGGTACACTCTCTGATTCGCATTCTTGACTCCACCCTGGATGCAGATACCTACCATATAAAGGTCTTTGCCTTCATTGCCACGTTCTGTCTTTATCTGTGCCTGATCATAGCTCAGGTGTTCAATTAATAGGGCGGACATCTATCTTCCTTATTGCCTTTTTAGCATAGGCTTATCGTTAGTTCCAGCTACTTCACTAGTTACTGGCTTCTTAGCATTCTTGAATGTCTTGCTAGCTCTTGCGCCTGGGACGTTCTCGAAGCTACCAGCACCTTTTAGATTGCCTTCACCTTTAGTGTAAGCATTGCTTGGCTTCTTGTACTGCTTGTCGTCTGGATTCTCGTTGGAACCATCGCCTAGCTTGAATACCTTGCCGCCCATGTCGTTCTTACCAGCAACAATCGACTTAGCATTAGTACCGCCGCCGATCGAACCAGCGCCTACGCCCTGACCTTCAGTGTTGCCTGGCTTTGCGACTTTTTCCACGTATTCGCGGACCATGCCTTCAGCTGGCTCATCTTCTTCACCGCCGAAGTCCATATCGCTATGCTCTTCTTCGCCTTCTTCGTCTGACATCAGTTCTTCAAATTCTGCTCTTAGCTCGTCAAGTGCATCTTCGAGGTCAACAACACGGTCTTCCATGCTGCCTTCGTCATGGCTTCCCATGTCGTCCATGCCCATCTCGCCTTCTTCATCGTGGTTGCCCATCTCGTGTCCCATGCCTTCTTGGTCATGGTCAATGTCACTTAGCATGTCATCAGTCTGATCGGTTGACATTCCGCGCTCGCCGAAAGAACCGAAAGATTCTTCCATCTCTTCTTCCTCTTCTTCCTCTTCAGCTTCTTC
>Ga0114978_10003581_pt1 | contig 12689 bp, 10 predicted proteins | sample S_140212_EF_Meta_FD_87027 | JGI IMG/M metagenome (GOLD analysis project Ga0114978, IMG submission 87027) | Freshwater microbial communities from Lake Simoncouche, Canada to study carbon cycling - S_140212_EF_MetaG | ecosystem: Environmental > Aquatic > Freshwater > Lake | place: Lake...
CCGGTAAGGATCGCCAACACAACCTGCTCGTGCTGGTCGTTGGAGTGCACAATGTTGGGGGTCAGTAACGGGATCCCATCGAGGAATTCGTTGACGCGCATCCGATTGTGGGCCACGTGAGCCAGTAACGACGAGGAGCCCGCCAGCTCCGCAATCAGCAGGTGAAGCCGGGAGTCGAGGCGTCGGTAGTCCGCGTCTTCGGCGGAGCGACATTCGCGCAGAACTGCCCACAGTTGCTCGCGTTCCGGTGCAGTGAGAGCCCGTTCACTGGCGTGCCGTGCCGCACCAGTTTCCAAGATCTCCCTCAACACTAAGACGTCGGCGATGTCGTTGGAGGTGAAGTTAGTGCGCGCAATGAGCTCGCCGTCACGCCCCAGTTCGATGGCGCCCGAGGGGACATCATCCACAATGAACGTTCCCCCATACCGCCCCCGACGCACCACCAGATATCCCGCGTCAATCAAGGAGGAAATGGCATCCCGCACGGTATCGCGGCTGACATCCAGCATGGTGGCGAGTTCACGCTCGGGGGGTAACTGATCGCCGGGGGATGCCAAGCCGAGGCGAATAGTTTGGAGGAGGCGTTCGACGGTTTCTTCAAAGGCATTGCCCCCACGAACGGGACGCAAAAGAAGTTCGCTCATCGTCTCTGAGGGGGTCGCCGCAGGGTCGTTTGCGCTGCGATCAGTGGCGATGTCCGTCATGGTCTGGCCGCCCTTTCACACTGTCGATTACGCGAGGGACTCTTTATAGCGGTGTCACGTAGGCGGCGGAGATTCCTCCGTCGACCAGGAACGTTGAACCGGTGATGAAGGAAGAATCGTCGCTCGCCAAGAAGGCCACGGCTGCCGCAAGTTCCTCTGGTTTTGCAAACCGACCAATGGGGATGTGGACCAAGCGACGCTGGGCTCGCTCGGGGTCTTTGGCAAAAAGTTCTTGCAACAGGGGAGTATCAGCGGGTCCGGGGCACAGCGCATTGACGCGAATACCTTGACGCGCGAATTGAACTCCGAGTTCGCGGCTCATGGCCAAGACGCCTCCCTTGGAGGCAGTGTAGGAAATCTGCGACGTTGCGGAGCCCATCACGGCGACGAAGGAGGCTGTGTTGATGATGGATCCGCTTTGCTGACGTACCATGTGCCGCAGTGCGGCACGCGAACACAAATACACCGACTTGAGGTTGACGTCCTGAACTTTCTGCCAGGCCGGAAGCTCGGTTGTCTCGATGGAGTCATCATCGGGGGGAGAGATTCCAGCGTTATTGAAGGCAATGTCGACCGAGCCGTACACCTTGTAAGCGGTATCAAACAGGTTGTCGACTTGGTCTTCTTCGGTCACGTTTACTTTGACGAAGAGCCCGCCAACCTCGGCGGCAGCCTTTTCGCCCGCCGCCACATCCATGTCTCCGATCACCACGGTGGCACCCTCGGCAGCGAAGCGTTTGGCGGTCGCGAAGCCAATTCCACTCGCGCCACCGGTGATAACGGCAACTTTGCCAGCAAGCCGCTGGGTGAGGTCAATTTTTTCAATGCTCATGATGACTCGTTTCTGACGGTTAGAGGTGAATTGGTTAGTCGGCGTGGATGAAGACGTTTTTTGTTTCGGTAAAGGCCAAAGCAGCATCGGGCCCCAACTCGCGGCCGAGTCCCGATTGCTTGAATCCGCCAAAAGGCGTGTTGTAGCGAACGGAGGAGTGCGAATTCACGGAGAGGTTGCCCGATTCCACGCCACGAGCAATTCGCAGGGCGCGTCCAACATCGCGGGTCCAAATGGATCCCGAAAGTCCGTAATCGGAGGCGTTGGCCAAGATCAGGGCATCGTCGTCATCGTCAAAGGGCAAGACCGTGACGACGGGGCCAAAGATTTCCTCGACGGCGCTGGGATGCGTGCGGGAGTCGGGGGTGAGCACGGTGGGAGCGAACCAGTAGCCGGCACCCTCGGGTGCCGAACCGCGAAACGCCACGGGAGCATCGCTTTGCACAAACGAGGTCACACTGTCGAAGTGTGCCTTTGAAACCAGCGGCCCCATTTCTGTTGCCTCATCATTGGGGTCACCGACCTTCACCCCCTTGACGGCAGGCTCCAATAGCTCCATAAATTTCTCGTAGACGCTGCGCTGAACCAAGATGCGGCTCCGCGCGCAACAGTCCTGCCCGGCATTTTCGAAGACCCCGTACGGTGCCGCTGCAGCGGCCTTTTCGAGGTCGGCATCCGCAAAAATAATGTTTGCGCTCTTGCCGCCAAGTTCGAGTGTTACACGTTTGATCTGATCGGCGCATCCAGCCATGATGCGCTTCCCCACCTCCGTCGAGCCCGTGAAGACCACCTTGCGGACAGTCTTATGCGTGACAAAACGTTCACCAATGACGGATCCGCGACCGGGCAGAACCTGAAACAGCCCCTCGGGGAGTCCCGACTGCAGGGCCAACTCGCCCAGGCGGATGCTGGTGAGGGGGGTCCACTCTGCGGGCTTCAGGAGTACGGCGTTACCCGCGGCAAGGGCCGGTGCGAAACCCCACGAGGCGATGGTCATGGGAAAGTTCCAGGGGGTAATGATGCCCACGACACCGAGAGGCTCTTGGAAAGTGACGTCGAGGCCCCCGGCAACGGGAATCTGCTTGCCGAAGAGGCGTTCCGGGGTGGCCGAGTAATACTCCAGAACATTGCGAACATGTTCGGCTTCCCAGCGGGCCTGACTGATGGGATGCCCGGAGTTGCGCACCTCAAGCCGCGCCAAGTTTTCAGTATCGCCGTCGACGGCATCCGCAAAGAGCCGGAGGGCAGCGGCACGGTCGGCAGGGTTGCGTGCGGCCCACTCTTTCTGAGCTTTTGCCGCCCGCATGATTGCCTCGTCGACCTGTTCCAGGCCCAGGTGTTCGATTGTTTCGCCGACTTCTTCGGTTGCCGGGTTGATGATGGTGTAGCTCATGAGGTGCTCCCCGTTCGGGCGGTTTGGGCATAGGTCGCAGCAGCCTGGACAAGACCCTCAAAGAGGCGAATGTCATCGAGACGTTGCTCGGGATGCCACTGCACGGCAAGCCCAAAGGGAACGCCGTCGAGTTGAATGGCTTCAATCACGTTGTCATCGGTCTTACCGACAACACTGAGGCCGGAACCTAGAGTGCCGATTGCTTGATGGTGATACATTTCGCCAGCAACCGGTTCGGTGGAGCCGAGAACCTCGGCCAGAAGAGTGTGCGGGGTGATGGCGACATCCACGGTATTAAAAACCGCATTGCCCTTTTGATACGTGTCGGCACCGAGTTCATCGGGAAGGTGCTGAATGAGGGTTCCGCCGCGGTTGACGTTCAAGATTTGGGCACCGCGACAGATTCCGAGAAACGGGATGCCCCGGGTGATGGCAGCGGTGAGGAGCTCGTCTTCGAGAGCATCCCGATCGGGGCGTGGCTCGTCGTTGAGAGGGTGCGCCTCTTGTCCATAGCGCGCCGCATCGACATCTTTACCGCCACAGATGATGAGGCCATCGAGACCGTCCAACATACGGTTGGCAATCGCGGCATCAATGGGCTGCGGGGGCAGGAGGACGGCAATTCCACCGGCAAGGTTCACCGCTTCAAAATAAATTTTGGGCAGGAAGGCCGCCGGAACATCCCAGACACCTGTCTTGGCTTGTTCAAGATAGGTTGTCAGACCAATGACGGGCCGGGATGAAGACATGGCCGACGTTGGCGAAACGCCCGCCATGTTAGAGACGCTCGAAGCCACGGATGCGCTCCCAATCGGTGACGGCGGAGTCGTAGGCGGCGAGCTCGACCCGGGCGTAGTTCAAGTAGTGATCGACGACCTCATTGCCGAAGGCCTCCCGCGCGATTGTGGACTGCGCCAGCAGTGCGGCAGCTTCCCGAAGGGTTCCGGGAACGCGGGGGGCGTCACTGGCGTAGGCATTTCCGGTCGTAAGGGGTTCGAGTTCGAGTTCGTTCTCGATGCCGTGCAGGCCGGCGGCAATGAGGGCAGCGACCGCGAGGTACTGGTTCACGTCGCCCCCAGGAACCCGTTGTTCGACCCGCATTCCGGGGCCGTGGCCGACAACGCGCAACGAGCACGTGCGGTTGTCCAATCCCCACGCAACGGCGGTAGGGGCAAAGCTGCCGTCGACGTAGCGCTTGTAGGAGTTGATGTTGGGGGCAAAAAACATGGAGAGTTCGCGCATCGCGGCGATCTGGCCGGCGAGGAAGTGGCGAAAAAGCTTGCTCATGCCGTGTTCTTGCGTTTTGTCGGCGAAGACGGGGGTGCCATCGGTGGCCTGCAAACTGATGTGAATGTGACAACTGTTGCCTTCACGCTCGTTGAACTTGGCCATGAAGGTCAGCGATTTCCCATGCTTCTCGGCAATGACCTTTGCACCGCTTTTGTAAATCGAGTGGTTATCGCAGGTCACCAGCGCGTGGGCATAGCGAAAGCCGATTTCTTGCTGGCCCAGGTTGCATTCACCCTTTACGCCCTCGCAGAACATTCCAGCACCATCCATGGAGTTGCGAATTTCGCGCAGCATCGGTTCGACGCGAGTGGAGGCCAGAAGGTCGTAGTCCACGTTGTAATCCGTTGAGGGGCGCAGATCGCGGTAGCCCTTTGCCCATGCCTCGCGGTAGGAGTCATCAAAAATGATGAATTCCAGTTCGGTGGCAACGAAAGGAACCAGTCCGTGCTCGGCCAGGCGCGCGATTTGAGCCTGAAGAATCTGGCGCGGTGACTGCACAACGGGCTTGTGATCGAGCCACTTGAGATCGGCCGTGACGAGCGCCGTACCAGGCAACCAGGGCGCCAGCCGCAGGGTCGAGATGTCGGGAATCATTTCCATGTCCCCGTAGCCGCGTTCCCAGCTGGAGATCTCAAAGCCGGCGACGGTGTTCATCTCCACATCGACCGCGAGCAAATAGTTGCAACATTCGGCACCATTGGCAATGGTGTCTTCCACAAACAAACGCGCTGAGAGGCGCTTGCCGACAAGGCGTCCTTGCATGTCAGTAAAGGCCACGATCACGGTGTCGATGTCTCCGCTAGCGACGAGCGCTTGCAAATCATCGGGGGTCAAATAGCCGGATGCACGTGTCATGATGCCTCTCTGCGTTGAGGTTGGGATTGCAACCATTAGAACACAGCTTGGTCAGTATTGACACCCCAGCGCCCACTTGTTTGGGACGGATTTAACACAATGTTTTTGTTAAAGGTAGTTACAGAGAGCAAATAGAGCCCTATAGTCATCCCAAGGAAACTCACAGCGTTGTGTGCTCCAACCTCCCTGGAGCAGTTAATCAACCAGAGCGAAAAGGAAACCTTTATGTCCAAAGACACCTTGAAAGTCTCAGGGGTGACGTACACCACCGCAGAAGCCGGCTACTTCGAGAAACGCACATTGAAGCGTTCCGCAGGAATCTGGGGCCTTTGGGGCCTCGCCGTCGCTGCCGTTATCTCCGGAGACTTCTCCGGCTGGAACTTCGGAATTGACTATGCCGGCTTCGGCGGAATGCTCATCGCTTTCGTTCTCCTGATTGCCATGTACTACGGAATGATTTTCTCCATTGGAGAAATGGCCTCCGCTATGCCTCACTCCGGTGGCGCCTACTCCTTCGCACGATCGGCAATGGGGCCGTGGGGCGGATTTGTGACGGGGCTCGCCGAAACCATCGAATACGTTGCGACGACCGCGGTCATCGTTTACTTCTCGGCTTCGTATGCAGATTCCATTACGTCGACGCTCTTGAACTTCAGCATGCCGCTGTGGATCTGGTGGATCGTGCTGTATGTCGTCTTCATCGCCCTGAACGCTGCGGGATCCTCGATCTCCTTCAAGTTCGCGATTGTGGTGTCCATCATCTCGCTCGCGATTCTCCTGGTCTTCTCGGTCATGGCTCTCGCCTCGGGCAAGCTTGACTGGGGATCGCTGTGGAACATCACCCCCGATGCCGGCCAGACGGCCTTCTTGCCGCACGGCATCACGCCCATCCTGTTCGCTCTTCCCTTTGCCATGTGGTTCTTCCTTGGAATCGAAGAGCTCCCCTTGGCTGCCGAAGAATCGCACAACCCTGTGCGCGACATCCCCAAGGCGGGCCTCTGGGCACGCACGACCCTCATCATTACGGGTCTTCTCGTGCTCTTCCTCAACACGGCCCTTATTGGTGCCGAGGCTGCGGGAACGGCCGGCGAGCCTCTGCTGGACGGTTTCCGCGTGATTGTGGGAGATCAGGCTGCTGCCGTGTTGGCACTGTTCGCCTTGATCGGCCTGCTCGCATCGCTTCAGGGAATCATGTTCGCTTACGGGCGCAACATGTACTCGCTGTCTCGGGCTGGCTACTACCCCAAGGTGCTGTCTCTGACCGGTAAGCGCGAAACGCCTTACGTTGCGCTCATCGTGGGTGCCGTCATCGGTTTCATCGCTCTGGTTGTCGTCGACTCGCTCGGTGGCGCTGGCGGAGTGGCCGGGGCCATCGTGCTGAACATCGCTGTGTGGGGCGCCGTTATCGCCTACGTGCTGCAGATGATCTCGTTCCTGATTCTTCGCAAGAAGTTCCCGAACGCCAAGCGCCCCTACGTCAGCCCCTGGGGTGTTCCTGGTGCCATCATCGGTGGCGTCATCTCGGTTGCCATCTTCTTTGGCTTCTTCATCAACGAACCCGCCCGCCCCGCCATCGCGGCAATCGCCGTGGTCTACGTGGTCATGTTGGTTATCTTCGGACTCTACGGCCGCAAGCGTCTCGTACTCTCGCCTGAGGAAGAGTACGCGGTTTCCGGTGGTCTCCATGGTGACCCCCAGAAGGAGGGTTACGGCGGCAAAGTCGAGGAAGAGCTCTTGGCTTCCGACGGCGTCGACGGAGCAAAATAACACTAACGAAGCGCATCACCGATCGGGGTCGAACCATAACGGTTCGGCCCCTTTCGCATTTCTCATCGGGCCGCGCGCGACCGCGTAAAGTATCGTGCATGACAACGCTTACCAAGAAGACGGATGCCGCCACTGCGGTCTCAGCGCTGAGGGCAACTTTCTCCACCGGGGCCACGAAAAAACGACAGTGGAGAGAATCTCAACTCGTCGCCTTGCGGCGAATGCTTCTGGAGAACGAAGCGGTGCTCGAGGCGGCCCTTCTTACCGATCTTGGCAAGAGTGCCACCGAAGCCCAACTGACCGAACTCGGCCTGGTTGTCGGGGAGATCACCACGGCCCTCAAGAACCTCGGGAGCTGGCTCGCGCCGGAGCGCGTTCACGTGCCGCTGGCGATGATGCCGGCACGGGCATCCGTTATAAGCGAACCCTTGGGGGTCGCGCTCATCATCGCGCCCTGGAACTACCCGCTCATGTTGGCCCTTGCCCCGGTCGTGGGGGCGCTCGCTGCCGGCAACTGCGTTGTCCTCAAGCCCAGCGAACTGAGCGCGGCCACATCGGCGGCGCTGGCCGCGTTGATTCCGGTCTACCTGGATCCGGCTGCCGTCGTGGTGATTGAGGGGGCAGCGAAGGAGACTGGGTGGCTTCTCGAACAGCGTTTTGACTACATCTTCTACACGGGTAACGGTCGCGTGGGACGCATCGTGGCAGCAGCAGCCGCGGCTAATCTGACACCGGTCACGTTGGAACTCGGAGGCAAGTCTCCGCTCTACATTGACGAGAGTGTCAATCTCGAGGCTGCGGCTCAGCGCATCGTCTGGGCAAAGTTTCTGAACGCCGGGCAAACGTGTGTTGCCCCCGACTACCTTTTGGTGAGCAGCAAGATTCAGGCGCTCTTGGAGGAACACCTCGTTGTCGCCATCGCCAGTTTTTTTGGAGCAGCGTCCGAGGCGAGCGCAGACTACGGTCGCATTATCAATGCCGCCCATTACGAACGTCTTGTGGGCTACTTAGCCGACGGGCGCGTTGTTGCCGACGGCGAATGTAACCCGGCGACGCGTTTCATTCCGCCGACAATCTTGGCGGATGTGGCCCGTCACGCCCCCATCATGACGGAGGAGATTTTTGGCCCCATCTTGCCCATGATTACGGTGGACGGCGTGGACGACGCCATTGACTACATCATGAGCCACGATAAGCCTCTGGCGCTCTATGTTTTTTCGGAGGAGGCCACGGTTCGAAAGGCTTTTCTGGAGCGCACCAGCTCCGGTGCCATCGATTTCAACACGGCGGTGATGCACCTCAGTGTTCCCGAGCTGCCGTTTGGGGGCGTTGGCCCCAGCGGGATGGGAGCGTATCTCGGCAAAGGAACATTTGATACGTTCAGTCACCGCCGGGCAGTGTTTTCCAAGCCTCTTCGGCCAGAGACCCTCGCGTTCATCTTTCCGCCATACACGGCGCGCAAGAAAAACTTCATTCGCGGGATGCTCCGTAAGTTGAGCTGACGTCTGGCATCACAGACTCAGTTCTGAGGCAATTGCCATGCGTGAGTCCTAGACTCAGGAGTGCAGCTGGCGTCAAAGCGACGTCCCGCATCTGGAGCCGATAAATCGTGTTCGATGACACCCCATCCACCAGGCCAATAGATACTCTGTCGCTTTCCTCCACCGATAGTGTGGGCAATTTTGCGGGGAACGCTCAAATTCCCGTTGATCCGAGCGTGACCCGAACAGAAACCGACTCGTTGGGCTCTCTCGAGGTGCCGGCAGACGCCTACTACGGAGTTCATACGGCCCGGGCGCTGGAGAATTTTCCCATTGCCAAGCGGCCCATTTCCGTGTTTCCCGAACTCATCATGGCGCTCGCGTGCGTGAAGCAGGCGGCGGCTCGGGCCAACGCTGAAATTGGGGTGCTCGACGAGCACAAGGCCAACGTTATTGATCGCGTGTGCCAGGAAATCATCGATGGCCATTGGCATGATCAGTTTGTCGTGGGGGTGATTCAAGGTGGTGCGGGAACATCCACGAATATGAATGCCAACGAGGTCATTGCCAATCGCGGGCTCGAACTCATGGGGCATGTTAAGGGCGAATACCAATTTCTTCATCCCATTGATGATGTCAATAAGTCGCAGTCCACGAATGACTCGTACCCGACGGCGGTGAAGATTTCCCTCGCTTTTGCATTGCGCCACTTGCTGGAGGAACTTGGGCTTCTGAGGGACTCCTTTTTCGCTAAGGGAACCGAATTTAAGCACATCTTGAAAGTCGGCCGCACCCAGATGCAGGATGCCGTCCCCATGACCTTGGGCCAAGAATTCCATGGCTTCGGAACCACACTGGGCGAGGACTACGACAGACTCACCGAAACCATCTGGATGCTCTCCGAGGTAAACCTTGGGGCCACCGCAATCGGAACAGGAATCACGGCGGATTCCCGCTACTCGGCCGTTGTCGTCAAGTACTTGAGCAAAATCACCGGACTGAAATTGACGACCGCTCCCGACCTCATTGAGGCCACGAGTGATGTCGGCGGTTTCATGTCTTTCAGTGGCGCATTGAAGCGGTCGGCGGTCAAGCTCTCGAAAATTTGTAACGACCTCCGCCTTCTGTCATCGGGACCTCAGGCTGGTTTCGGCGAAATCAACTTGCCCCCGCGCCAGGCAGGATCCTCGATTATGCCGGGCAAAGTGAATCCTGTGATTCCCGAAGCGGTGAGCCAGGTTGCCTACGCGATTGTGGGAGCGGACGTCACCGTCACGATGGCGGCCGAAGCCGGCCAACTTCAGCTCAATGCTTTCGAACCTGTCATTGCCTACTCCCTGCTTCAAAGCGTGAGCTGGATGTCGCAGGCGTGCATGACCCTCCGCGTGAACTGCATCGACGGCATTACGGCCAACGTTGAGCGTCTCGAAGGCATGGTCGCCACCAGCGTCGGCGTGATCACGGCCCTCATCCCCTTTATTGGCTACGGCCCCGCTTCCGAACTTGCCAAGCAGGCGCTGAAGTCTGGTCGCCCGGTCGCTGACTTGGTCGTTGAGGCCGGCCTGATGAGTCGCGAAGACGTTCTGCGGGAAATGTCGCCCGCCAAGATCTCGGGAATGCAGCTCTAGACGCGAAGAACGCACGGTGGCACTGCGCCAGCTCAGCGACGACAGCTCGTGGAGGGGCCCGGTGGAATCGCGGGTTTAGAGGGTGACGTGACAGGTTGTCGTGAGCGATCCGACAGATTCGACGGAGACGGTGACGATATCGCCTTCGCCAAGAATTACCTGTGGGCTGCGAGAAAAACCGGCCCCGGCAGGGGTGCCGGTGGAAATCAAGGTGCCCGCCTTGAGCGTGGTTCCCTGCGAAAGGTAACTCACGAGTTGGGCAACACTACGAATCATGGCGTTCGTGTTAGCGCTTTGCATGACGACTCCGTTCAGGGTCGTTGACAAGGCAAGATTCTGAGGATTCGCAACTTCGTCTGCCGTGACAACGACCGGACCCACGGGAGTGAAGCCGTCTAGCGACTTGCACCGAATCCATTGCTGTTCACGAAATTGGATGTCCCGAGCCGTGATGTCATTGACGACCGTGTAGCCGAACACGCTGTCGAGCGCATTTTCCACGGTCGCATCCTTTACATCGCGGCCAATAATGACACCAAGTTCCACCTCAAAATCGACTGCTGCGGTCTGGGCCTGACTCCAGGTGAGGTCATCTCCGTCAGCGCCCAATGAATTGGGCCAGAGGCCGAAAACAGTGGGGTCCGAGGCCACGTCAAATCCCAGCTCTGCCGCATGGTCAGCGTAGTTGAGGCCGATTGCAATGATGGCGGGCGGGCGCAAAACGGCAGGTGCAAAAGAAAATTCTCCCGCAAGCGTTAAAGACGCGCCGCTCTTGATTGCCACCGCAACGGTATCCCGAACGCGCCTCCGCGTTGCCGCGTCCGATTCCAAGAATTCCTGAAGATCACGGGGTGCTTCATCAAGGAGTTCATCCACAAAGAGAGCGCCTCTCACCTCGCCGTCGGTCGTTGTGACAATTACTGCAAACCGGGGGGTTGGATCGGAGGGAGGACTGTAGAGATGAGAGAAACGCATATCTTCAAGGTTAATCCCTCTTTAGCGCGGCAAACCCCGCAGTGCACGATAGGGCGTCACAACCCACGCGACGGCAATGCCAATGAAGGCAATGATTCCGGCGACAATGCCTGCCATCTGATCCACTGCAATCGAAAAAATGAAGGCGACCGTTCCGGCCAAAACAAGCGAGATCACCACGAGGGTCAGTCGAAGGATGAGATGCGTTGACGCAACGATGGAGGCCTTAGCTCCTGGACGCCCAAAGACCGCGCGGTGAAAACTGACGGGGGCAATGGCCAGCACCGTCGCTAGGACCGCCAAGACCACGAGACATAAATACAAAAACTTCTCTCCGGCGGTGATGTCCTTGAAGAGCGGTTGAAGCACAAGGGAGAGCAAGAATCCGGTCAAGATTTGCGTGCCCGTTTGCGCGACGCGGAGCTCGCTTAAGAGCTCCGTCCAACGTCGCTCCAAGCGCGCCAAGTCAGTTTCGCTCTGTTCCGGATCGTTCGCAAAATGTGAGTTCGTCATGGTACAGATAAAGCTACTCACCGCCCGGGATCGAGGCAATGCCATCTAGATCAACCGGACGGTGAGTAAATCTCCCTACCAGTCTGCGCCTGTTGCCCCAATCCGGCAAGGATTTTTCTCACGCGGGCTCTGGACCGGCGTCGGTAGGCTGATGTCTGTGACCCCCGCTGAAGAACACATCCTGAACAAAATGCTGACCATTCCTGATTTCCCCTCCCCGGGAATCCTCTTTCGTGACCTCACTCCCGTTTTTGCCGACGGGAACGCTTTTCGTTCTGTCGTGGATGGTCTTGTCGAACCGTTTGCGGGAAAGTTCGATGCCGTTGCGGGGCTCGAGGCGCGCGGGTTTCTGCTCGCGGCGGCGGCGGCCATCGATGGGGGAGTGGGCGTGCTTCCCATTCGCAAAGAGGGCAAACTTCCGGGAGACGTCCTGCGTGAAACCTATGAGCTTGAGTATGGAGCGGCGACCTTCGAGGTGAGTCCCCACGCGTTGCCTGAAGGGACGCGCATCCTGATTCTGGATGACGTGTTGGCCACGGGAGGCACCATCGCGGCGTCTGTTTCGTTGATCGAACGGGCGGGGTGGCAAGTGGCCGGAATTGCGGTTGTTCTCGAGATCGAGGCGCTGGCGGGCCGCGCGAAGCTAGCCGGGCGTGACGTGCTCTCGCTCGTTAGAATTTAGCCATGACGTCTCCTCTTTCACTCCCCACCCGCACCCTCAACGACGGCCTCGTTCTGCCCCAGATTGGGCTCGGAACCTACAAGCTTGTTGGCAATGAAGGGGTGGCCTCGATGGTGGCCGGCATTCAGAGCGGATACCGCCTGCTCGATACTGCCGCGAGCTACGAAAACGAGGGCGAGGTCGGTCGTGCGGTTGCAGAATCGGGCGTCGCTAGGGATGACCTGATCATTACGACCAAGCTGCCTGGCTCCGGACACGGTTTTGACGAGTGCATGAATGCGTTCGAAACATCCCGTAAAAAGCTCGGTATTGATGTCGTTGACCTGTACCTCATTCACTGGCCAAATCCCAGTGTCAACCGTTTCATGGATGCCTGGCAGGCCATGATCGAGCTCAAAGATGATGGCCTGATTCGCTCCATCGGGGTGTGTAATTTCACCGAAGAACACCTCACGCGTCTCATCGACGAGACCGGCGTTGTGCCATCCGTCAATCAAATTGAGCTTCATCCTTACTTTCCCCAGGCGGCGCTGCGTTCGTTCCATGAGAAACACAACATCGCCACCGAA
>Ga0114978_10003582_pt1 | contig 12686 bp, 8 predicted proteins | sample S_140212_EF_Meta_FD_87027 | JGI IMG/M metagenome (GOLD analysis project Ga0114978, IMG submission 87027) | Freshwater microbial communities from Lake Simoncouche, Canada to study carbon cycling - S_140212_EF_MetaG | ecosystem: Environmental > Aquatic > Freshwater > Lake | place: Lake...
ATCACGCTGGCGGCCGCCGGCGTGGCGCAGCCGGCATCGATGCAGGCCCGCGATCCCTTCGCGCCCGGCTCCGAGCCGCGCGAGGCGGTGTTTGCCGCCCGCGACCGCTGCGATGAGACGGTCGACCGGATCCGCTCCGTGCGCACGCCAACGTGGCTCTACGTGCGGAACTTCCACCCTCGCCGTCCGCACCTCCAGCCCAATGCCTACAAGGATGGCAAGGCGATCGTGCAGCGGCTCCGGGAGCTCCATGCCAAAGGCTCGCTCAACCCGCTCCAGGAGCAGCTCCTGTTCGCGGCGCAGCGCCCTGAGGAGGAGCTCTATGCCTGGCCGGCGGACCGTCACCAGCTCCGGAATCTGGCCGCCGATCCAGCCCATGCGGCAGACCTGGCCGACCTCCGCCGCCGGCTGGAGGGCTGGATGGCGGCCTGCGGCGACTCCGGTCCGGAGCCGGACGCGATGTATGACAGCGACATGGCGGTCTATCTGGCCCCGGGGAGGCCGGAGGTGGAGCGGAACATCGCCACGATGAAGGCCTGGTGGGCCGAGGGGAAATAACCCCCCGTTTTCTCCCCCGCTTGCGGAACCCCCCGGATGTGGGTTATCAAGTAGCTCTGGAGAGTGGGTTGGCAGGGGTTTGCCGCCGCCCGGTCTCCGGGAGACCTGTCCATGAGCACCGCATCGACCAGGGGAAATCTGTTTGCCTCATTCGCGCGCCGTCTGGGGTATGTCACCGACGGCCCGCTCGATCTGGCCTGTCAGGCGCGACGCCGCGACCCGTCGAGGGAGTTGGCCGACATCCTCGTCGCCCAGGGGGCGATCGACGACAGGAATCGGGCCCTCATCGAGGAGATCGTGGAGAGCCACCTCGCGCTGCATGCGGGGAACGCGGAGGCATGCTTCGCGGGCATCCTCGACAAGGGCTGGGTCCCCGCGGCGCTGTTGGCTGACGGGTCCGACCCCCCCACGGCGGCCGGCGCGCCGATGGGGCTGGAGCCGCCGGTCGTGGCGTGGCAAGAAGGAAATGCCGACGCCCTCACCGAGACGGTGACGCTCGGCAGCTACACCTCCGGTGGGAGCCGCTACGAGCTCCTCGAGCGGAAGTTCTCGGGAGGGATGGGGGAGGTGTGGATCGCCCGTGATCGCGAGCTCAATAGGGAAGTCCTTCTCAAGCAGGTTCTGCCGAAGCTTGCCGAAAACGTGCGGAACCGGGGGAGATTTCTCCGCGAGGCTCGCACCGGTGCGATCCTCGAGCATCCGGGGATCGTGCCGGTTTACGACATTGGCCAGCATCCCGGTGGCCAGCTCTTCCAGGTGATGCGGTATTTCAGGCCCGGTTCGCTCCACAAGAAGATTGCCGCCTACCATCTCGCTCACCCCGACGCGCTCGATGAGCTGGCCTTCCGGACGCTCCTGGGGCACTTCGCCACTGCCTGCCGGGCGATCGAGTTTGCCCACACCCGCGGCATCCTCCACCTCGACATCAAGCCGCAGAACATCGTCACCGGCGACTTCGGCGAGACCCAGATCATCGACTGGGGGCTCGCGCAGATCACCGACGCCGACATGCTCGAGAAAGTTCACGAGGAGAGCGGGAATCTCGCGAGCGGATCGGCGGGCGGCGACTCGGTGAGCGCCGACTCGGCGGCGCCCGCCTCGAGGGGAAAGCCGGCCGCGACGGCTGTTTTGCCGCGGGGACTGCGCGGAACCCCCGCCTATGCCGCCCCGGAGCAGTGGAAGGGGGATCCGCAGGTGCTCGGGCCATGGACCGACGTCTACGGCCTCGGGGCCACGCTCTTCGAGATCCTCGCCGGCAAGGCGCCTTTCAAGGTCCCCTCGCCGACGCTTGAGGAGGATGTCGAGATCGGCAACCTCCACCGGGACGTGAAGCCGTGGGTACCGGCGAACGTGCGGGCGATCTGCCGCAAGGCGATGGCCGTGAAGCCGGGCGACCGCTACGCCACGGCGGCGGCGCTTGCCGACGACATCGATCGCTTCCTCGCCGACGAGCCGGTGGCGGCCTGGCCCGATCCCTGGCGGGTGCGGCTGTGGCGATTCGTGAAGCGCCACCGGACGGCCGTGGCGGCGGCCGGCATGCTCCTGGCGACGACGACAGTCGCCCTGGCGATCGGAAACGTACTCGTGGCCCGGGAGCGCGACGCGAAGGAGCGGGCCCGGCAGGAGGCGGTCGCCCAGCGCGATCTCGCCGAGCGCAACGCCGCGATGACGCGCGACGTGATTGCCGACTTCATCGAGACAGTCGCCGACGACAAGTGGGGGCAGATCCCCGGCACGGGGCAGCTCCGGCTCGACGCCGTGCAGAGCGTCGTCGACAAGTTTCCCGACTTGATCGCGCAGCAGCCCGACAATCCCGACTTGAAGTACGACGCGGCGCTCATCTACCGGCGCTGTGCGAATCTCTACCGCGTCCTCGGCCGGCTCGACGAGGCGAAGCCGCTCTACGAAAAGTCGCGGGAGATCATGGAAAAGCTCGTTGCCGAGAAGGCGCCGAAGGAATATCACACCCTGGGATGGATTCACCACCTCCTCGACGAGGCAGAAGTGATCCTCCGCACCGACGGGCCGCAGCCGTCGATCGCAACCTTCCGCAAAGCCCTCGAGCAGGCGGAGCTGGCTGTCAAAAGCTTTCCGAACTCCCCCGGGCCGCTGTGGACGCTCGGCCGGGCGGAGATGGATCTGGCCGACGCCCTCGTCGACGCCGGCAGCGCCGCCGAGGGGGCGGAGCAGGCAGCGACAGGGGTGACGCACTTCGAGGCGGCCATGGCCCGCGATGGCGAGGATGACGAGGACATTCGCTACCAGACGAGGCTCATGGCCTCCTTGGCGGCAGCCGTCGCCGCCAACGCGAGCTTCGAAGCCGGCCGCCCAGACCGAGAGATGGCCGAGAAGGCCGACCGACAGACGACAGAGCTGTCAGCGCAGCACGCCGGCGATCAAAACGTCGACTACGTCCGCGCCCTGGCGCTCGATGAACGGGCCCGCGTTCTCGGGCTCGACGCCGCGACGGCCGCGGAGGGGGAAAAGCTCGGGAACGAGGCGGTCGACAAGCTCCGGGCCCTCGTCGCCGCCTCGCCCTACGAAGCTAACTTCCGGCCAGCACTCGCCGACATCCTCGTCGACCGGGGAGAAAAACGCCTCGCCACAGGGCAGGCCGCCGAGGCGGCCACGCTCGCCGACGAAGCGATTGCCGCCGTCGCCCCCCTCGACGAGCCGACCGGCGCCGCCGAGGTCAAACGCTGCCTCGCCCGAGCCCATGCCCTCCGCGGCCGGGCCGCCAAAGCCACCGGCGACGCCGCAGCCGCCAAGACCCACTTTCAGTCGGCGAGCGAGGACTACCCAGCCGCCGTGGCCGGGGCGCCGGAAAACAAAAAACTCCGCGAAGAGGCCGCCGCCATCGGGGGCCTCCTCGCGGAGTGAAGGGGGGGCCACCTGATTGTGGTTCGGGACATATGCGAAGGCTGCGTATCAATCGGGAACAGTCGCCTTGGCGCCGTAAACAGCCTTGTTTCTGCTTCCGATTGGACCTACCAGAACCGTGATCTTAAGTTTTCCGGAACCACGCAGTTCGATCAATTTCCTCGAAATCCCTTTTACCAGGATATCGAATTGCCCGGGAGTGGTCGTTGAAAATGAAACGTTCTCGTTAGGGATCGGCTGAGTGGCGTTGGAGCTGTCATCGGTGAAAACAAGAACGTTGGTGTTATCGGGAATGACCGGATTGTTGAGGTTACTGCCCCACACCGTAAACCAGAAGTTGTCCGCGCCGATTGAGATGACTTCAGGTTCAGTTTTGTTGATCACGGGCAAGCGGGCTTTCGGGTGTTTTTTGGTCACCTTCCGTTTTGCAATCCCATGGGCCGTTTTCGGGCTGGAACGTTTGGCTCCCGCTCCCTTCTTCTTCTTCGCCATTGCATGATCTCCTTGGTGGGCATCGATCGGGTCATGGCCACCGATCCGGCCGACGATCGGCAGGGTCGTGCGGGGCCATCTTAGCGGGGAGTATGGAACCCTGCACGAGGGGGTGTGGAGACAAGTGCCGAACCCCCTGCCGGATCGAACTCCCCCGCAGTCAGCTCGTGAGGAGGGGTCGCCCGTGGCCTGGGAGCCGGCGTTGCAGGCAAGCGCAGCCATGGATGGCGTAGCGCAGCCGGCACCCGAGTGAGGCTTTGGCCCGGAAGGCCAAAGCGAACGTCCGGCGACAGGGCACGGGCGACCCCGACCTGCCGCTGGGGCCTGCAGCACCCAACAAGCAGACGAGCGCCCCACCCCAACCCGCACGCGACCCCGACCTGCCGCTGGGGCCCGCAGCACCCAGCAAGCAGACGAGTGCCCCACCCCAACCCGCACGCGACCCCGACCTGCCGCTGGGGCCGGAAGCACCGTTCCCAAACACGAGCGCCGCCGACAGCACCGGCGCCCCGCGTCAGCGCAGCTCCTCCTCGGTCGGGGTCGACCGGCGGCCACGGAGCCGGAAACGGGCCAGGGCGATGAGGCCGGGGACGAGGAGCAGCCAGCCCCCGCCGTTCAAGCAATCCTGGGCCGGAAGAGGGAGGTGGCTGGTGACGGGATCGAGGAGATCGTAGGCCGGCTGGAGGCGGCCGTTGACCCCCTTCCAGCGCAACAAAAGGCGGCGGAGAACGGGGCCTTCGTCGGCGCCGAGCTTTTCGATCTTCTGCTGGAGGCCGGGGAGGCCGTCGGGGGCGGCCGCGGCGGCAGCAGCCCGGCGATTGGCCGCGGCAACCCGCCGGGGCACCTTGCCGTCGACTCCCTTGTCGACACCGACGAAGAAGCTAAACACGAGCGAGAGCACCGCCATCGCGAAGATATTCAGAAACAGCTGGCTCAAGAAGACGAGCATCCCGACCCGGAAGGGGATCTTCCAGAGCAGCACCTGAACGACCCCGCCGGCGCAGAGGGCAAACAGAACGGGGAGATAGCGGATCAGCGGCACGTAGCCGAGGACAAACCACTTCAGCCCCATCGGCTCGCGGAGCCAGGTGAGATAGGTGTAGTTGGGGGGGAAGGCGATCCCGAGACGCGGATCCTGCATGAGCCGTGCGAAGCCGTAGCCGGAAAGGTCGTAGACGAAGAACACGGTGAGCCAGATCGCGAACACGGTCTTCGCGGCGCCGAGGATCGTCCCCGGCCCTTCCTCCGTCCAGAAGGCGGTGGTGCGCATGAGGATGAAGATGGCGATCGGGAGCAGGAGCAGCCAGAACAGGATCGGCAGCAGGCTTGAGTGTTCGATCGACTGGATCATGCCGCACCTCGTGCCGGGGGAGTCTGGAAGCTTCGAGGCGGTCGGGGAGGCGTCAGGTGACGAGCCCGCCGCGGGTGTCGAGCGTACTCATGCCGCGCAGCGCTAGGGCGACCGCGTCGGGGTTTGTGGAGAGGCGAAGGGCCTCGGTGCCGGTGATCTGGCCAGCGTGGTAGAGCTCCGTCAGGTGCTGGTCAAACAGCTGCATGCCGTTGTCGCGGTTGGCGATTGCTTGCGGGAGGCTCTTGATCCGCCCCTCGAGGATCGCCTTGCTCACCACGGCGGTGTTCCGCATGATCTCGACGACCGGGATCCGCCCCTTCTCCTTCTGCTTGTGTGTCGCCAGCCGCTGGCTGACGACGGCGACGAGATTCGTCGCCAGCTCCGTGAGCAAAAGCTCGCGCTCGTCGGGGGGGAACATCGCCACGATCCGCTGCATCGTAAACGAGGCGTTGGTGGTGTGGACGGTGCTGAAGACGATGTGGCCTGTGTCGGCCGCCTGGAGGGCCGTCCGCATCGTCTCGGCGTCGCGGAGCTCGCCGACGAGGATCACGTCGGGATCCTGGCGGAGGACGCGGCGGAGCGAGTCGGTGAAGCTCGGCGTGTCGCGGCCGAGCTCGCGCTGGGCGACGAGGCTCTTGTGGGATTCGTGGAAGAATTCGATCGGGTCCTCGATCGTGATGATCCGGAGGCGGCGGGTGCGGTTGAGGTGGTCGACCATCGCCGCCAGCGTCGTGCTCTTGCCGCTCCCGGTCGTCCCCGTCACGAGCACCAGCCCGCGCGGCTCCTCGGCGATCTCGTGGAGGACCGCCGGCAGGGAGAGATCGGCAAACGTCTTGACCCGCGGCGGGATCGTGCGGGCGACGAAGGCGAGGTTGTCTTTCTCGTAGAAGGCGTTGATGCGGAAACGGGCGAGGTCAGGTATCGCGTAGGCGAAATCGCAGCTCCGGTCGCGCTCGAGCCGGTCGAGGTGGAGATCGGTGGCGACCTCGGCGATCAGCCCGTGGACCTCCTCGGCGGTCACCGGCGGGGCGTTGAAGGCGACCATCGTGCCGTCGACGCGGACCGTCGGCGGGCTCCCCACTTGGACATGGAGATCGCTTGCCTTGAACTGGACGCTCGCCCGCAACAACCGCTGCATGTCCATCGTGCGACGCTCCAGGAAATTGACTGGGAAAGGGGGCCTGGCTAGTTCAGCCCGGGGCCTCCGGGGAAGGGAGCGCGGGGGAGGCGCTGCGGGCCCGCCACCACGCTTCGGCGCGGGGGGCGTCCCAGTCGGCGGCTGCGGCGCACGCCGCCAGGGCTGCCGCCAGCGCGCGGGCATGGGCGTAGCGGTCGCCCGGGCGCTTGGCGAGGCAGCGGCGGATGATGGCCTCGACGTCGGCCGGCAGATCGGCGCGAAGTTCACCGCGCGGCGGCAGGGTTGCTTCGAGGTGGGCGCGGAGGGCGTCGGCCGCGGTGGCGCGGGGGAAGGGAGGAGCCCCCGTGACCATAAAATGGAGGAGGGCCCCGAGGGCGTAGAGATCGGCCCGGCCGTCGATCGGTGCGCCGGCGACGGCCTGCTCCGGCGCCACGTATTCCGGCGTGCCGGCGATCCCCTCGTCGGCCGTTGGGGCCTGATCGGCGACGGCCGCGGGGCCGCCGACGGAACCGAAGTCGAGGAGCTTCGCCACGTCGCCGGCGCCGGTGAGGCAGGAGACGAAGACGTTCGCCGGGCTGACGTCGCGGTGGATGAACCCAGCCCGGTCGAGCTCGGCCAGCGCCGCGCACACCTGGCGGCCGAGATATACCGCCCGCGCGGCCGGCAGCGGGCCACCGTCGCGGACGAGATCAGCGACCGACAGGCCGGGGAGGTATTCCATCGCGAAAAACGGCCTGCCGTCGACGGTGTGGCCGCCATCGAAAATGGCGACGAGGTTCGGATGCGAAAGTGATGCCGCGGCCCGCATCTCGCGCTCGAAGCGGCCGGCAGCTGCGGTGCCGCCGTGCCGGAGGAGCTTCAAGGCGCAGGGGCGCTGGAGCAAGTCGTGCTCAGCCAGATAGACCTCCCCCATCCCTCCGGCGTCGAGCCGGCGGAGGAGGCGGTAGGGGCCGATCGACTGGGCGCCGTCGTCAGCGTCAAGCCGGCCCTGGAGCAGCCAGGCGGCGAGGGTTGCCAGGGCTGCACCCATGATCAGAAAGAGGGCGTTGGCCATGACGATCTGGTGGTTGACCAGATCGTCGCGGTCGAGATGGAGGGTGTCGGCGTGGTGGAGGACCAGGCCGTGGCAGAGGATCAGGGCGGCGGCGATCGTCAAGGCGCCCCGGGCCGCCCGGGCTGGTGACCGGGGGATGATGACGCCGTAGCAGATCATGAGGAGGAGCGCCCGCATGACGCCGTTCTTCTGGACGGCGACGGCGTCGACGAGGTCGCGCCGATCGATGAGGTCGACGGCCGAGAGATACTGGGCCGCAAGGAGGAGGAAGACCTCGAAGCCGAACAGGCAGCCCTCCACGCAACGCACTTGGCGGCGGGAGAGCGGGAGGGGCGAGCGGAGGAGTGCGAAGGCGAGGGCCGCGAGGGTCGATCGCAGCAGGAGCGACCAGATCGGCGCGTCGGTGCTGGCCGCCGGTCCACCCGCCGGGCTCAACAATTTCGCGACGGTGAACACGAGGTGGAAGAGGGCGAGGAAGGCGGCGGCGATCGCCACACGGGAGCGGAGGGGATCGAACCCGGGGCCTTCCGCCGCCGCTGGGATCCCCGCGGCGCCATCGGGCGCAGTGCCGAGATCGACGACATCGCCGCCGGCCCATGCTCCGCCGCGGTCGGGCTGGTCGTGCATCGCGGGTGTGGCGCTGTTGTCTTTCATGAGCCCGCTCCGGGGGCGGGCTGATCACCGCCGGCGGGTGGCGCCAGTGCGGCGCCCTCGCGGTGCCACGATCGTGCCGCTTTCAGGGTGGCTTCGAGTTGCCCCCGCTGTCCGCCGAAGCGTTCCTCGAGATCCCCCACGATCTGTTCGGTGGTCGCCACGACCGATCCCCCATCGTCGCTCCCCCCGCGCAGCCAGGGGACGAACAGGCAGGCCACGGCGACGAAGGTGAGGGTCGCCAGGGGGATCCGCATGCGGCCCACGGTGTCGCGGTACCGGCGCCAGTCGGTCCAGAGGTAGTAGAGGGTCAGTGGCGGCAGGAGGAACAGCGCCCCGCGGAGGGGATCCCGCCGGAACGACAGGTTGACGAGGCTGGCGACATCCCCGGCGAAGCCGACGAGGTTCAGCCCGATGATCCCCCTGACGCCCCATAGGGCGAGCGTGTGCTGGCCGATCATGCCGGCGGCGACCGCGAGGATCAGAAGGATCATCGACACCGTGTAGCTCGTCTCGCTGATCCAGGTCGTCGTGTTGACCAGGACGCTGAAGCCGGCCCGGTAGGCCTTCAGCCAGGGCGTCGGCTCTGCGCGCGTCGGGCGGGCGGCCACGGGGACGGAGGGGCGGACGACGACCATCTCGGTATCGTCATTTCCCCATCCCGGCACCTCGATCGCCGGCTCGTGGACCGGCGTGACAGGGCGGAGCCGGTAGTTACCGGTCGGGCTGTTCGCAGGGGCCGGGGCTGGCGGCGGGGAGGGGTTTTTCGCGGCGACGGGGGGCGTCACCTTCGCCGTCTCCGTTCCTTCCGGCACGGTCACACGGCGCCCACACGAGCGGCAGCGGCCGACGCGGCCGGCGAGCGCCGAGTCGACGACAAGCCGGCTCCCACAGTGCCGGCAGGTGAAGGCGATCTTCACACTGAAACCCCTACGGACAATCCCATACCCCTTGCTACGCCGCCCAACCGATGCCGTCATCGGTGGGAATCCGTCCAGGTAGAGCAGTCTGGATTGATCGGCCAGCGGCGGGGCCGCGAACCGATCAGCAGACCAATCTTTTCAACAGCATCGCGAAAACTTCGACCGAGTGTCGTCGAGCGGGGGGGAATGTCAAGGCAGACCGATCCCCGAACGCCTGCCGATCAGCGCTGGACAGAATGGCCGTTCCCGGAGGGCTGGCCGAGGAGGGGGACGTCGTGGCGCCCCCGGCGGCGGACGCCGGGCGATAGAAAGACGCCATTATATCGGGGTGACGAGCGGTCCGCACGGGGGGTAATCTTTCCGTGGCGTTGGCGGGCGGGATTCCCCACCCACGGTCGTCGATCGATCGCTTCCCCGAGGTGCACCCATGCCGACCGACCCGACCCGAGGCCTTCTGTGTGCGATCTTCGCGATCCACCTCAACTACATCACGCGTAACCAACTGGCGGCCGCGATCGCCGAGTGGATCCGGGAGCCGGCGCGCCCGATCGCCGAGATCCTCGTCGCGCAGAAGGCGATCGACCCACGGACGCGGGAGATCGTCGAGGATGTCGTGGCCCGGCATCTCGAGCAGCATCAGGGGAATGTGGAGCAGAGCCTCGCCAATCTCGATGCCAAAGGGCTGATCCCGCCGGAGCTCGCCTCGGTGCTCGGCGAGAGCCTGACCTCCGCGGCCCGCCCGCCGGCATCGGCCGGCACCGAGGGAGCCGAGGCGAGCGCTCCGGTCTCCCTGGCCGATTACGCCTCCGGCGGCACGCGCTACCGGGTGTTGGGGCCGCAGGAGCGCGGGGGGATGGGGGAGGTGTTCGTCGCCCGCGATCGCGAGCTCGGCCGCAAGGTGCTTCTCAAGCAGCTCCCCGATCGCCACGCCGACGACCCGGGTCACCGGGCCGCCTTTCTCAAGGAAGTCTGGGCCGGGGCGGCGCTGGAGCATCCCAACATCGCGCCGGTCTACGACCTCGGGCAGTATCCGGGGGGGCGGTTGTTCCAGGTGATGCGGTTGATCCCCGGCGGCACGCTCGCCCGGGCGATCCGCGATCATCATGCCTCCGCCGGCAAGGTGCCGGCGGCCGGGAGGGTGCTCCGCTTCCGCGAGCTCCTCGGGCACTTCGTCGATACCTGTCAGGCGATCGAGTACGCCCACAGCCGCGGGGTGCTCCACCGCGACATCAAGCCGAACAACATCATGCTCGGGTCGTTCGGTGAGACGCAGGTGATCGACTGGGGGCTGGCCCGGATCGCCGGCCACGATCTCTCCGACGGGAAAGGATCACCGGAAGAGCCCATCTCGCCCGCAGACATCGGGGAGGGGTCGCAGTCGACGATTGAGGGGCAATTCAAGGGGACGCCGGCCTATGCGAGCCCGGAGCAGGCGGATGGAAAGCAAGACCTGATCGATGCCCGCAGCGATGTCTACGGCCTCGGGGCGACGCTCTATTGCCTCCTCACCGGCGAGGCGCCGTTCCATCAGTCGCCCTTGATTCTCGAGGACGTCAGGAAGGGGGTGTTCCCCCGCCCGCGGCTGAGGCGCGCCGACGTTCCGCCGGCGCTGGAGTCGATTTGCCTCAAGGCGATGGCCAAGTCTCAGGAGGATCGCTATCAGTCGCCGCGCGACCTGGCGACGGATGTCGAGCGCTGGCTGGCCGACGAGCCGGTCCGCGCCCATCCCGATCCCTTCTCCGTCCGGCTGCGGCGCTGGGGGCTGCGGCACCGCACGGCCGTCGCCGCCGCCGCGGCGCTCCTCCTCACGAGCGTCGTCGGCCTCGGCATCGGCTATGCGGCGGTCAAGGAGCAGCGGGATGTGGCGCAGAAGAACGCGACGGTCGCGAAGGATGTCGTCAGCGAGTATCTCCTCGATTACGTCAACAACGTGCTGCCGGCAATTCCCGAGTCGGACAAGAAACGTCTCCAGCTCACGGTCCGCGCCGTCGACATCGGCCGTTCGCTGGTCGCTCAATTCCCGGAAGACCCCGATCTCGCCAAGGGTCTCGCGCGGGCGATCCTCGAGCTTGCGAACATCAGACGATCCATGAACCTGCCCGACGACACGGAGCCTCTCTACCAGGAGGCGACGCGGATATACGAACACCTTCTCCAGCGGCATCCCGCCGACGACGACCTGCGCACATGGCTGATCGTCAGCCGCTGCGATCACGTCGCCTTCGCCCGAATTCGTGGAAGGCTTCCGGAAGCGGAGGCGCTCGCGTTGAAGACCGTGGAGATCGCTGACGGGTTTCCCGATTCCTATGCTGTCGGCAAGGCGAGGGCGAGGGCGAAATGGAATCTCGCCGACACTCTCGCGCTGGTCGGGAAGCGCGAAGACGCTCTCCGATGGATGGAGGACGCTTGCCGATCGTACACGGACGTCGCTGCGGGCGAAGATGCATCAGTTGATGATCGATCGCTCGCGACCCTGATCAATGCCGAGGCCGCGAGGATGTTTCGCGGCGCAGGGCGGAACGAAGCAGCACGGAGCTATTCAGAGGCAGCGTTGATGGCCGCCGAAGCCCTCGTCGATCTGCCCGACGCGGAGGGACTGAACCGGCATATGACCCAGCAGGTGTTGGCGGAATCCCTCCGCGAGTGGGCCATCGACCGCGTTGAAGACGTCTCTGAGTCACTCGAAGCGTTGGGGAGGGCCATCACGATCGTGGATGAGCTCGTGGATGACCACCCCGACAACGTCTTCTACCGTCGCCTTCTCGTTGGGCTCCTCAACGACCGGGGGGAGAGGCTCTGCCGGATGGACCGATTCGAGCCGGCGGCAGCCGACGCCGAACGGGCCGTGCGCGAAGGGGAAAACCTGATCAAAAGCCCTGTCGCCGCAGGGGAGCCGCCCGCGGATGACGTGGCGATGCTTCACCAGGCGCGCGAGCTCGCTGCCCGGATCGGCCGCTCGCTTGGCCGGCAGCAGGAAGGAGGGCGATCGCAGGAGTGAGCGAGAGAGAAAACCCCGTCTGCCAACCATGATTGGCCAAGCCTCACACCCTGCGCCATCCTGCCGATCTTCGTTGCGATCGGCAGGATGGCGGGATTGCCGTCTGGAAGATTTTGAAGTCTCACTCCTAGGGCTTTATGGTCTTCGAAATCTTTTCCTGTCCCTCCCGCGGTCCCTTCGCCTTCTTCACGACCTTCTTCGCTGCCTTCTTCACGGCCTTCTTGGTGACCTTCTTGGTGACCTTCTTCGTCGCCTTCTTCGCAGCGGCGGGCTTCTTCTTCGCGGCCTTCTTCTTCGCCATGATCCATGACTCCTGCAGAAAATTCGATGGGCGCCCGACCGCCGACGGCGATCATGGGTGACTGCTTCGTACCACACGCACGGGGGAAGCGACAACGGTCCGGGTTGGTGCGGAGCGCGAGGATCACCGCCCGGAGCCCCACCCTGACGCGGTCGACGGGATACCCTGTCGGGTGCGTTCTGTCGTGCTTTGCTCCCGGCCCACCGACCGATCCCATGCCCCACCTCCACCGCTGCCTTCGTTTTGCGATCCTCCTCCTGGCCCCCCTTTTCTGGCCCGGCCTCACGTCGGCTGGCGACGAGCGCCCGGTCGTCGTGGCCGACTTCACCACCCCCGCGCA
>Ga0114978_10003586_pt1 | contig 12675 bp, 18 predicted proteins | sample S_140212_EF_Meta_FD_87027 | JGI IMG/M metagenome (GOLD analysis project Ga0114978, IMG submission 87027) | Freshwater microbial communities from Lake Simoncouche, Canada to study carbon cycling - S_140212_EF_MetaG | ecosystem: Environmental > Aquatic > Freshwater > Lake | place: Lake...
ACTTCACGAAGTTTTTGGTCGATCGAGACGGCAAAGTAGTTAAGCGCTTCGCCTCAAATGTCGAGCCCGATAAAATCGAGGCCGATATTAAAAAGCTGCTATAAGTTCCGAACTGCAATCTCTGGCAAATAAGCCTAAAAAAGCAAAAAAAAACCGAGTGTAAAAACCCAGCTTCCTAGAGATGGCTGGGGCGGCAGGCTGGCGGCTAGCGCCTTCTCCCTGTGGTGCTCGGCAAAAGCTCAAATAAACTTGGCTTTTGCTCTGCGCTCCTCGTACACCGAACCTTGGGTTACGAACCCTAGCTACCAAACAAATGAAAAATACCCGAGGCAAGCTCAGGTATTTTTCATTGGCTGGGCGTTGTAACCCAGGTTAGAACCAGCCTACTGTATATAACTACTTAGATAAAGCCAGTTACTGCCAGCCGTTGTTAAACAGGTATAATTCTGACTATGCCAAGACCAACCAAACTCACACCCGAATTACTAGCCAGAATGAAAGTTGTCTTTCTTATAGGAGCAACCTACAAAGAAGCCGGCGCTGCTGTTGGCGTATCTGAAAGAACTATAAGCAACTACACCAAGAACGATCCGGAGTTATTGCGTCAAATAGAGGGTTGGCGTAGCGTCCCAATACTCAAGGCCAAGCAAACTATTATCGATCACCTAGACGAAGTCAAAGTCGCCCAGTGGTATCTTGAAAGGCGTTGCCCAGAGTTTAAGAGCCGGCAAGATATAACCACCAACGACAGGGAGTTACCAACACCAATACTCTCTGGATTGAGTAACTTTGTAGCTAACTCAACGAACACCAAGAACGATCCGGCTTGAGTTTTGAACCTTGCTATCCGTGATAGACAAGAGTACTATAGCGGGTAATTATGAAAACCCCCACCAACCCGAACGAACCAAAGCAAAAGACACCAGTTTTTTATAAGTACGCTTTCTTTACTTTGATTATTATTTTGGTGTTTGTAGCAGGTGGCTTTGCCCTTAACAGGTATCAAGCTCAAGCTAAACAGCTCAAACAAGCCAAAGAGGCAGAACAGAGAGCCAAGCAAAACTCAAACAATAATTATAAGTTCGACGCTAGACAATCAGCACCAGCCCCAGCTCCAAAGCCAGCTCCAGTACAGCAAGCACCAGCCCCAGCTCCAAAGCCAGCTCCAGTACAGCAAGCACCCACTCCCACTCCCAAACCACCACCTCCTGTGCCTGTAAGTATAAATAGCCCAAATTGCTGGCCAAGGATAACCATTGCTTATATGGAAACCTTTATTAACGAGCTTGTAGCGGCGTCTTACAGCCAAGCACAAATAGAAGAAGTAGCATATAAGCTAACGGCAGTATCGGGGTGGCAAGATAACAACTGCACATATTAGTTTTTGATACTTGCCCTTAAGCCTATAAGCTCGTTTTACTCGCCAAAGCTCAGCACCAATCAGCTTACAGGTGTATATTTTGTTGAACAAATTAGTTATGCTATATTGAACCTATTATTAAACAAGAGGTGGGCAAGCTATGAACGAAACAACATATATTTGGTGGCCGCTGTTTGGTTGGTTGCTACTGTGGTTGTCTAGTGGTTTATGGTATCTGATTGGCGATGTGCTTTTTAAAAATGATTATATCTACGGCTATTGGCGGTGGTTGGTTTATTTGACAATATGTGGAGTTATTTACTACTTGATAGGACAGCCAATTATTAGTATTCCAATTATAATTGTCGGTACTTATATCTATATAAACTATAAAATAAAGCATAGTAAGCCGAGCCACAAAACTGACAGTATCAAGGCCAACAAGAAAGAACCAGATAATACCCAATATAGATATGGGCGGCTGGACGAGCACCCTTTTAGAGTAGGCTTTGGTTTTATAATAACAATGATAATAATTTCTAGTTTTGTATTCAGAGGAGATAGCTATATATCACAGGTTATTAAAACAGCAGTTTTCTGGACTGGGGTATTCTTTATAATCAGAGGTATTTACTTAGCAATTAAGAAAAAGGTAAAAAAATAACTATGGCGTATCTAACTGTCAAACATACGAGAGTAACAAAGCAAGCAGCCGATGAGACTATTCGTATGCTGTTCGAACCAACAACTGAACAGAGCCGATTACAGCCACGAAAGTTAAAGTGAGTAACAATGCCCCTACCAATACCACAGCCAACCTGCAAGCATACTATTTGTGAGCCTTATCTTTATGACCAAGTCAAATGTACTGAGAGTACTAGTATGTACCCGTAGAGTATTTTTGATGACATCGGCACTGCAGTGTCATCCCAGCTTTGCAAATACCTGAATTAGTCTTATAATAATACCAAATGAATAGTAAAAAAGATTCAAAAAAAATAACGAACATTATGATTTTATCAGCCACCACCGTATTGCTGGCAATTATAGCTACAGTAACTATTTATGCTCTACAGGAGCAGAAAAATAATGCCCTAAATCAACGTTCAAATATTATATTAAAGTGTAGAGAAACTTCCACCCACCCAGTCACAGTGTCATCTAGGGGTGGAGTAGTAAACGATTTATTTTCTGTCCCTAAGGCAACTACAGAAATTAACCAAACCGAGTACGAAGCTTGCTTGGATGCAACTGGGAAAAGATAACATACATAGTTAGTGGTAACTAGCACCTGAACCAGAGCCGATTACAGCCACGAAAGTTAAAGTGAGTAACAATCCAACTAAGAGAAAGAAGCCTATCAAACAGCCTGTAAAGCCCTCTAGTGATACAAAAAAGCCAAACAAGCCCAAGCGAAAACGCTGGTGGGGTAGATAGAAGTGAAAAAGGTAGAAAAGACATTGGTTGAGTTGCTATATACAGGGGCTTTTATAAGCTGGTTTTTAGTTCTCGGTACCCTATTTAATAAGCAATCATTTGATTGGAATAACCTCGGCGACATTGGCTTGGTGGTGTATTTTATCTCAACAACAGGATTGGTTCTGTATGAGCATAGAAAAGGCAAACAAAAAGACCAGCTTTAATACTGGTCAATCTATATTGGCGGTAGTTAGTTCTGTTTTTTGTGAGTTAAGCGATCATTACTCTGCCTCATTAAACTCAGCTTATCTTGATATAATGTAACAGATATGGGATAATATGCGCAAATAATGGAGATACTATTATGAAGGAAATCACTGAAAAAACTGAGCTCAAAGTAAAACCTAAAGATAGTAAGCTAAAAGAGTTCGTTAAAGAGAATTCAAAGATATTTTTAGGAGTTATTATTGGAGTTTTAATTATGGCCATAGGCCTGGCTCTAGCAGCTGGTATTTATGCACTAAATAAAAATAAAAAATCATCAAATCAGCAAGTAAGTTTAAATAAATCAAATAAGGAATCAATCAATAATTCAAGTCAGGATAATCCTGACTCAAAACAAGAACCAGGCAGTGGAAGCACAAATGCGAATGGCGCTACTTCATCATCTAGTAATTCTTCAAGCTCAACACCCGCTACGCCTACTCAATCTCCTACAGCAGCTCCAGCCCCGCAGGCGAGCCCAGCTTATCTTGAAACCTGTTTTAAGACAAGCCCTTCACCCCGTGAGTATTGCCCCTATACACCACCGACATCATGGTCGAGTGATTTTTTAAAGTACCCTTGCATGAAAGCTGGAGTAGGAGAAGTGGCATGCCCTAGCTATTATGATCTAAGGATTATAGAGGGTAACTATCATGGACAGTGTTACTTTTATTTTTATACAGATAAAGTTCAAAGGCTTGTATTTACTCCAGATACAGGTGAAGTCCCCACAAATTGCTTAACTGCATATCCGCTTTGAGGTTTATGGCAATGAAAAACAATATTAATAAATATTTAAAGAATATCTCAGGAGTTTTTAAGAAAAACATAAAACCTATTTCTATATTTCTTGTAATTATAACTATACTTATTGCCGGCATATTAATAAGAAATCGAAACAGCATATTTAAATCAAAAAACAGTACTACCAATCAAACTAGCACACAGGCTCAAGATAGGCAGAAATCAAATGAAGAAAAAAAAGATGAAGCTGGGCCCTCGCAAGATCAAAAAACTGACAGCAATGTTAACGCCGGTACCTCAAGCACAACACCAAAACCGGCATATGTAGCACCATCAACGCCCCCTCAGGCTCCTAGTAGTAAACCTGGAGCGGTAGCTACCCCAGATAAAAAAATTACTAATTGGAATGTATATATATATCAGCAAAACATTCCGCCTTCTGTTTGCGGCACTAGCTCAAACCCTTGTGCATATCCTGGCGGACTAATCGTTTCTATTGTGGCTGTAGATGAAGACACTGGCTATGCCATACCTCTTAAGGATTGCTCAATGACTGCTGCACCAAGCGGCTTTACACTGCCCGGTGGTAGTTTCTCGCTAAATCCTGCACTTCAAAATTCTGCTGGTATACCTATATGCACAGGCGAACTAGACGCTCCTGTGGGAGGTCAATATAGATTAAATTATGAATTATGGCTTGCCGATTCGCTGGGCATGGATTTGCCATACAGGGGCGGTGTAATACAGTACTTTAATGTCAAGAACCAATACGGCGCAGATTGTTGCGGCGCACCCTATTAGAATTAGATAATGAGCAATACAGACCCAGAGTGGATAGGTGACATTCAAATTAAAAAAGAGATACTAGCGGATATTGGTTCTAACCCAGTACTTTTAGATGGAAAACTACAGATCATACCTCATCCATACCTGGAACCGATAGAAAAAGAGTATAAAGAACTAGAAGAAAAATACTTAAAGGTTAGCCCTTACCTCAACAGATGAAAAAAGACGCTATTGCGTCTGTTCGTTCTGAATGGCTGGGGCGGCAGGGTTCGAACCTGCGTATGACGGTACCAAAAACCGTTGCCTTACCACTTGGCGACGCCCCATTGTTAGCTCAGCTAACCTGATAAGCATAGCAAAAAATGCTGTATATTTCAATTGCTAAAGCTTGTGGTTGATCACGCTTGGCAAAATAATATGATTGACACTATATATAACTTATGTTATTATTGTATCACTAATTAAAGATAATGATGAATACCGATATAGTTCTAACTATTACTTCGCTGTTCATCCATTGAACAGAAAGGTATTCATGACATATAAATCTTTTTCTGCATCTCGTTCAAAACGAGGCGGAAACCAATCGCGCTCCTTTGGCTCAAATAACCGAGGCAATAACCGTAGAAACAACAGAGGCAAGGCCTATATTGACCCCTCTAAATATATCAATAAAGCAGTCGAGCAGATCGACAGGGTTGAGTTTGTACCAGTTCACAAATTTAGCGACTTCGGTTTTGTAGCCGATTTGCAGGCCAATATCACCAAAAAAGGCCACGAGTACCCAACCGCCATTCAGGACGGAGCTATTAAGCCAATCCTAGAAGGCCGAGATGTAATTGGCCTAGCCAATACCGGTACCGGCAAAACTGCTGCTTTTGTACTGCCTATTATTAATCGACTCAAAACCAATCCTGGCCAAAAAGCCGTGCTTATTATGGCACCGACCCGAGAGCTAGCGATGCAAATCGACGAAGAGTTCAAGTCGTTTTCTACAAACCTTAATCTTTACTCAGCACTATGTGTTGGTGGAGTTAACATGCAGAAGCAAATCCGCGACTTACGTCGTCGCCCACAGTTCATTATCGGTACACCAGGTCGACTAAAAGATCTAATGCAAAAACGCGAGCTGAAACTACAATTTGTAACTACTTTGGTGCTTGATGAGGCCGACCGCATGCTAGATATGGGATTTTTACCTGATATCAAAGAAATATTGGCCGAGCTACCTAACGAGCGCCAGTCGCTTTGCTTTAGCGCCACTATTACTCCGCAAATCCAGTATTTGCTCGACTCAATGCTTAAAGACCCAGTTACAATCTCGGTCCGTACTCGCGAAACTAGCGAGCACATCGAGCAAGATGTAGTCCGAGCTAGCTCCAAAGAAGCCAAAATACAGATCTTAAACGATCTATTGCGCACCGAAGACTTCGATAAGGTTTTGGTGTTTGGCGAAACCAAATTTGGCGTTCAAAAATTAGCCGATAGCCTTACCAAGGCTGGGCTACCAGCAGAAGCTATTCATGGCAACAAGAGTCAGCCACAACGCCAACGCGCACTTAAATCTTTTAAAGATGGTAAGGTTGGTATTTTGGTAGCAACAGACGTTGCAGCCAGAGGCCTCGACATCCCTAATGTCAGTCATGTAATCAACTTCGATCAGCCTAACAACTACGAAGACTACATACACCGCATTGGCCGTACAGGTCGAGCCGGCAAATCTGGCAAGGCTTTGACCTTTATCGCTGGCTAAGCCAGTTCGATTGGCTGTGCTATAATATATACTCTATGAATAAAAAACGACTAGTATTTGATATAGAGATGGTTGGTGAGGACTTCGATAAATTCGATGCCGCCACCAAAAAAGACCTCAGCAAAAGACTGCCCGATAAAAAGAAAGATCCGGCGGGCTACGAGCGAACCCTAGAAGACATCAAGAACAATCTGGTTTTTAGCCCACTAACCGGCAAGATTGTTGCTATTGGAGTGTACGATGTCGATGATGAAAAAGGTGCTGTTTATTATGACAACGGGGGCGCAAAAGCCGACGATTTCGAAGAGCGGGGAATTAAGTATGTCGCAATGAATGAGGCCGAGATGCTAACTAAGTTTTGGGGAATTGCCGAAATCACAGACGAGTTTATTAGCTTTTTTGGGCGCCGAGCCGACGTACCCTATATGATGATCCGATCGGCCGTGCATGGCATCCGACCTAGTAAGGACTTGGTCAGTAACCGCTATAATTCATCTGGTTTCAAAGGTGCTACACATCACGATTTATTCGACCTACTAACTTTCTACGGCGGAGCGATGTTTAAGGGTAGCCTGCACCGTTGGTGCCGAGCCTTTGGCATCCAGAGCCCCAAGGAGTCTGGTATGGACGGCAGCGATGTTGGCCCAGCCTATGCCGCCGGCAAATTTCTAGATATCGCCAAGTATAATGCCGAAGACCTCTTTGCTACCTCAAAACTATTTCACTATTGGGATCAGTACCTGCGACCTAAAAATTAACTATTAAGTTAGGAGCTAAGAGTGGAACTAAAATTAAACGACAGCGCACCAAACTTCGATCTGCCAGACCAATTTGGGAAAAATCATAAACTCAAAGATCTCAAGGGCAAGACTACCCTAATATATTTTTATCCCCGCGACGAAACTCCTGGCTGCACAATGCAAGCCTGTGTACTGAGGGATAATTTTGACGATCTCCAGTCCAAAGGTATCGATGTAATAGGCGTTAGTAAAGACGACACCACCAGTCATAGCAAGTTTGCCAGTAAGCACAAACTGACCTTTCCGATTTTAGCCGACACAGAGCATCATATGATCGAAGCTTACGGGGCTTGGCAGGAGCGCAGCATGTATGGTCGTAAATTTTTTGGTACCGTTCGGTCAGCAGTGATTGTCGGGCCAGACCTAAAGATATCTGCTCATTGGCCAAAGATTGCACCCCTAAAGACTGTTCCGGAGGTCAATAAATGGCTCCAGGCTAAAGATCAGGAAGCAGAGTAGAGTAGTGATTATATTTTGGTTGATTTTTATAGTGCTATTCGCATCATTTGGGTTAATCGTATTTTTAGGAGCACCATTTGTGCCAACTAAGTCGAGTGACATCGATGAAATATTTGATGAGCTCAAGATACGCAAAGGTGCCTTGGTGGTAGACATGGGTAGCGGTGATGGTCGTATCTTGCTCTCAGCCGTTAAGCACGGGTATAGGGCACTTGGCTACGAGCTCAATCCGTTTTTGGCCTTATTTTCGCGACTTCGCCTCAGAAAACAACCCGATGCCAAGATTGTCATAAGCGACTACTGGAGTGGTGATGTCACTAAAGCTAGTGTGGTATTCATTTTTAGCGCGACACCCTTTATGGCTCGGCTTTACGACAAGCTTAAAAACGAGCTTAAGCCTGGTGCCGTAGTAATTTCTTATGGTTTTAGTTTTGAGGGAATTAAGATCGACCAAAAAATAGGTTCTGCCAACATCTATCAGTTTTGAGCTCGTGGCATCGTTGTAGTATAATTAAGCCTATGATTGAATGAAAAGTCATTGAAATACAAATCCTTAGCTGGTCTATATTAACGCAAACTCAGCTAGCATCACGGCATTTATACCGCCGACCGAGAGGTGGATTTAAAAAAATCATTAAAATTAATTTTAAAAGGAGAAACCAATGTTAAGACTAAACCAACCAGCCCCAGACTTTAAACTTCCGGCTTATCAAAAAGGCATCAAGGACGACTACCGTGACCTCAGCCTTAAAGACTTTAAGGGCAAATGGATTATTCTGTTTTTTTACCCCCGCGATTTTACTTTTGTATGTCCAACCGAAATTGAGGGATTTGCAAAAATGGAAAAAGAATTTGAAAAAATTAACACTCAAATATTAGCAGCCAGCACCGATAGTATATTTTCGCACAAGGCGTGGTTCGAGAGAGATCTCCAAGACGTCGGCTTCCCAATTGTAGCCGATACAGCACACTCACTGACACGAGCTTATGAAATACTCAAAGAGGACAGTGGAGAAGCCGAACGCGGAACCTTTATTATAGACCCCGAAGGCAACCTGCGTTATGTCGTAATGTCTGACGACAGCGTCGGAAGAAGCGTCGAGGAGACAATGCGAGTCGTAAAAGCCCTCCAGACTGGCGGACTCTGTCCGGTCGATTGGGCTCCGGGCGAATCTAATCTTAAGAAAGACTAATAATGGAAGCCCAAAACCCACTAAACAATCCGGAATCTCCAGCACCAGGGCCTGGCTTGCCAGACCCAATGAGTATGAACATCCAAAAACCCGGAAAAAAGAATACGGGCCTGATTTTAGCAATAGGCCTAGGTGCCGGGGTCGTACTGCTACTATTGGTGGCTTTAATTGTGGTTTCAGCAAACAGCTCCAAGGTCAAAAAAGCTGATCTAGACGCCCAGTATAAAAAAGGACTAGCACAAGGAGTAGCCGACCAAACTGTAGTATCTAACAACGAGCTTTTGGCCCAAGCTTATGTCTATAAATCGCCGGCTGAGTTCGGTAGTTTTGAGCTGCCAATTCCTAAGCTCTGGAGTTGGTCTATTGAGCCCAAGCCAACTGATGGTACAATCACAGGTATCGCCGACCCAAATTATATCGATCAAAGCTCCGATCTGCATGGTTTTAACCTGGAACTTAAAAGAGCCGATTACGACAAAATTGTTAAGGACTACGATGATAAATCTAAAAAAATAGGTAGTGACGTCAAGGCCTCAGATTACGTAGTCTCAGGCATTAAGGGGCGTAAGTATATTGGTACATTTGATTCTAAAATTAAGCTCAAGTCTGAAGTAGTTGTGATACCTCTTCGAGAGAAAATAATGGTACTAAGCACTAGTGACTCTGCTAAGTATGGCGCTATATTCGAAGGCATCTTGGCCGGTATGAAATTAGTACCATAATAAAAGCTTACGCTTGCTCTATAGGTCACACAAAAGCTATGCTAGGCTCATGCTATTTGATTACGACTACTTTAATTTTATCCTGTCCGAACTAGTCGGTAGGATAGCCTCTGACCAACTCATAATCGAAGATGCTCTCGGTCAAAGCAAAACCAAAACCAAAGCTCCGAGGCTTTTGAAAATATTAGTTAAACGTAACAAGATCAATATTGACCTCTTGAGCCAGCTACTGTTTATCAGTAGACAAATAGGCGATTTTAGTGCCCGAACAGCCAATCTGGTAGAAGCTATTGCTCTGGCAGAATCGTCATTTCAGGGTGTTACAGTACGGATTCGCACTGACAGAGTTAAGCCTCTCGTCGACGTCATGGGCGAGGTTAGGGCCATATCGTCGATAATCAGGATCATCCTCGATATCATAATCCTCGAAGATCTCCACTCCAAAGACCTCAGTATCGGATTGCGCCGAAGAGGCGACTATGTGACAGTCCGAATAGCTGGCTCTAAGGCCCTTAGTACCAACCAATTCCTGAAGGATGTGGTTGATTTTGTAGATAAATTAATCAAGACCTATGGAGGGAGTATCAGGTTTGTGAATTATCAGGGCCAAAGAGTTGTGTTTATAAGAATGCAGCTGTCTAATCAGATTCCACTTCTGTACAATAAGTAGCATGAAGCAGACCGTACTCATAGTAGAAGACGACACTCTTTTAGCAGAAGTCTACCATCAGTCACTTAAAGCCGAAGGTATTAGGTCGGTTGTAGCTAAAGATTTTTTTGAAGCCCTGGCAAAGTTTAAGCCTCGCCAGCATGCCCTAATAGTACTCGACATCATGTTAGGACAAAAGAATGGCTTCGAACTCCTCAAGACGCTCAGACGGCAGCCAGGCGGTGATAGGTTTTCAGTTATGATCGTTACCGGCCTCAATACCGATGAGCTAAATATGAATAAAGAACTGATGGTTGGGCTAAATATTGTCGGCATTTATACTAAGAGCCAATTCTCGATTGCCCAGTTCGTGAATCTGGTAAAGCTATATAGCGGGCAAAAATGAAGCAAGTTGAGCTGACAGGGTTTATTGTTGGCAGAAAAAGCCTTAAAGATGCCGACAAAATCATCACTGTCTTTAGTCAAGAGCAGGGTAAAACAAGTTTTATTGCCAAGGGAATCAAAAAATCCACAGCAAAATTACAATCACACATGGAACCATTGGTAGAGAGCAAGTTTCAGGTTCTAGGCACATCAAAACTGCCGACCGTAGTAGGCGCCAGAGCAATCGGTCAAAACTTATTCTCGGCCAAGTCTCTTGAAATAAATATCAGCGCTTTATTACTGACCGAGGTAGTAGCCCTGGTGACTGCCGAACAGATGCCAAACCAAAAGCTATATCTAAGCTACCGCGAGAGCCTAATTGATATCGCTACCAATAGTAAAACTGCGCTGCTGCTCAACTACGGCCTAATTGGCATCATGCAGACCTCTGGCATAGCGCCCGATATTCAGTGGCAAGAAGGTTCGAGCAGCTGTTATTTAAACTTTTCAGAAGGAAGTCTAAGCAATTCCAAGGTGGGCGCTACAAGCTCGGTTATCGATATGGATGTCGCCAAGCTCTGGAAGATTTGTATGTCACACCCCAAAACAACCGTTTTACGGCTGAGCGTTAGCAGTTTAGTTCTTGGCAAATCGCTAAATCTAATCATTGATTATTTGCAGTACAACCTAGAGCGCAAAATAAAAAGTGTAAAAGTTATGTCTGAGAGCACAAATCTTTTGCATGGCAGTGTTTAGCTGAGGTATAATATGGTCATGAATAAATCAAAAAACAAATTATCGATGGAAGAGCTAACAAGTTATGCCAAGAGGCGTGGCTTTGTATTCCAAGCTTCAGATATCTACGGTGGCTTAGCAGGATTTTGGGACCTCGGACCATACGGATCAGAGTTGGCGGACAATATTAAGTCAAGTTGGTGGAAGAATTTTGTATATAAAAAATCCAATGTTGTTGGTATCAATACTGCCATCATTCAAAATCCAAAACTCTGGAAGGCTAGTGGCCACATCGAGACCTTTGTCGACCCAATGGTAGATTGCAAGCAGTGTCAACATCGTTTTAGAGCTGATCACCTTGCAGGAGTTGATACTAATGACCTCAAAAAGCTCGATGAAAAACTAGAAGAGCTAGCTTGCCCAAGTTGTGATGCTAAGCACTCTTTTACGCCATCTAGAACCTTCCAGATGATGTTCAAGACTTCGGTCGGACCAGTGCAAGATGCCTCCAATGAAGCATATCTTAGGCCCGAAACTGCTGGCGGTATTTTTTCACAGTACGAAAATGTTCGCGAGACTACCCGTAAAAAACTACCATTCGGTATCGCCCAAATAGGTAAGGCTTTTAGGAACGAAATAACGCCTGGTGATTTTATCTTTCGCCTACGTGAGTTTAGCCAAATGGAACTAGAAGTATTCACCCACCCCGACCAAGCCAAAGAACAATACGAAGCCTCTAAGAGTGCTGCGATGGAATGGCTACTGAGCCTCGGACTAAGCCAGGAAAATCTTCAGTATCACGACCATGCTAGTGACGAGAGGGCACACTATGCCGAGTCAAGCGTCGATATCCAGTACCAGTACCCATTTGGTTTCAAAGAGCTCTACGGCATAGCTAATCGTACCGATTACGACCTGAAGGCGCACTCTAAAGAGAGCGGCAAAGACCTGTCTTATTTTGACGAGGCTTCTGGCGAGCGCTTTTTGCCATATGTGATAGAGCCATCAGTCGGAGTCGAGAGACTATTAATGGCTGTTATGCTCGACGCATACGATAAGGAAGAAGTTAACGGGGAGGAGCGTATCGTAATGCGCTTCGCACCAGAGATTGCTCCTGTAAAAGTAGCTGTACTGCCACTTAGCAAAAAACCTGAGCTATCCAAGTTAGCCAATGAAGTATTCGATACAGTAGCGGGCAACTATAATGTCGAGTACGACGAAACTCAAAGTATTGGCAAGCGCTATCGCCGCCAAGACGAGATTGGAACACCATACTGTGTGACAGTCGATTTTGAAAGCCTCGAAGACAAAGCCGTTACAGTACGCGAACGCGACACGATGGAGCAAGAACGTATCAAAATAAGCGAGCTAAGGGCTTATCTGGACGAAAAGCTAGATCTCTAAGCT
>Ga0114978_10003590_pt1 | contig 12669 bp, 10 predicted proteins | sample S_140212_EF_Meta_FD_87027 | JGI IMG/M metagenome (GOLD analysis project Ga0114978, IMG submission 87027) | Freshwater microbial communities from Lake Simoncouche, Canada to study carbon cycling - S_140212_EF_MetaG | ecosystem: Environmental > Aquatic > Freshwater > Lake | place: Lake...
CCGAGCCATTCATCGTGAACCCAGGAAGTCGGAAAGGGTGTCGCCTTCTCAAAGAGCTCACGACGGAACACGGTTGCTGCCCCCGTGACAAGGTTGCGGCGCACGAAGACGTCCAGAGCCCGTCCGCTGTGAACGAGGCGCTTCTCTTCGTCTGACACCCCCAACGCTTGGAAGGTCGAGTAACCGATAGGGGTCCCTCTGTCGTTGACCAGTCGAGAATCTGTGAAGAGCAGGAGAAGAGAAGGGTCGGCTTGGAACTCCTGAAGCATGCGCTCCAATCGGTGGAGAACCCACAGATCGTCTTGGTCGGAGAGGGCAATCAGGTCACCCGTGCAGCGTGAGATTGCTTGTTCGAAGTTCTTGGTCACCCCCAGGGCTGATTCATTGCGCAGAATCAGGATGGTGATAGCACCAACCTCGGGCCGCGAGATCTTTGCCTGTTCTAGAGCGTGATTGAAGAGCTCAATCGTTCCATCGGTGGAGGCGTCGTCCGAGAGCACGATCTGCACCGGAAGGACACTTTGGCTGAGAATACTGGCGACTTGCTCACCAACGAATGTGGCGCCGTTATGGGTGCACAGTGCAACAGAGACGGTTGGCCTTTTGGCGGCCACTAGGCGTTCGCCTCGAGTGAGCTTTGGCCAGTGGCGGCCAAGAATTCGTCGTACTCGTGAATGTAATCCTCGGGGTCATAACGGTGCGACGCCAACACGAGGAGAACCGCGTCGGGAGAGAAGTCGTATTGTGCTCCCCAGGTGAGCGGAGGCATGTGCAAGCCGATGTTGGGCTGGTCGAGGCTGATGACTTCGCGAACCGATCCGTCATCGAAGAGGGCCTTCACCGAACCGGCGACGCAGACCAAGAACTGATGGCATTCCTTGTGAGCGTGGATTCCTCGGGGTTCGCCCTCGGGAACATTCGATACGAAGAAGAAGCGCTCAACCGGAAAAGGCAAACCGGCTGGGGTCTCCCCCACGGTAAGCACACCACGGTGATCATTGAACCCGGTCAGTAACGTCGTGCGCTCGGACGGCACCCCCTGCGTCACCATCAGAGAGTGTCCAGGGCTTCCTTGACACGCATTGTCTCTTCGTCAGTGAGCTCAGGGAACATAGGCACAGAGAAGACGGCCTGAGCCGCCCACTCGGTGACCTCAAGTGGCATCGGTCGCGCGACAAAATCGGGGAACCCTTGCTGGTGATCGGGAATCGGGTAGTGCACATCAGTCGCAATACCGGCCTCGCTGAGTTTCTGCCGGGCGGCCACTCGGCTATCGGTCGTCAACACGGCCAGATGCGCCACGAACGACTCTCCCGACTGGTTGAGGAGCGTAGCCGTCGTGGGTGCCGCGGATTCATAGATTTCGTGGATGGCCCGGCGACGCGTGTTGCCGGCATCCAGGAGGGGAAGCTTCGCGCGCAAAATTGCCGCCTGCATTTCATCGAGGCGGGTGTTACGACCGTGCGCATACTGAATGTTGTACTTGGATTCCCAGCCGTACTGGCGCATGCGCTTGATCGACGCCGCAATGTCATCGCTGTTCGTGAAAATTGCCCCGCCGTCGCCCAGAGCGCCCAAGTTCTTGGTGGGATAAAAACTGGTGGTGGCAACATCGGCGAAGCTACCGCCCATACCGTTAGAGGTTCGAGCTCCGAGCGACTGGGCACAGTCCTCGACAACAGCAATGCCATGCCGCGCGGCCACGGCGACGAGCGCCTCGATGGGCGCCAAGGCGCCGTAAAGGTGTGTCACAACAATTGCCTTGGGAGTCTCGGGCACAAGCGCTAGGGCTGCCTCCACGGCCGTGACCGACATGAGCAAGGTCGTCGGGTCCACATCGCAATAGATGGGGAATGCTCCCAACAGGCGCACGGCCGTGGTTGTGTAGGCGCCCGCGTTGGCGACGGTGACGACGAAGTCGCCGGCTGTGACGCCGACGGCGGCTAGGGCCAGCTCTAGGGCGTCCGTTCCATTGCCCACGTTGATGGCGTGCGTGGTGCCGACATACGTGGCGAGTTCGTGCTCAAGCGCATCGTGTTCGGGGCCCAGCACAAACCAACCGCTGGAAACAACTCGGCCAATGGCGGCGTCAATTTCTGCACGCAATGATTGCGTACCGCGCCCTAAGTCGTTGAGCGGAACGAGTGCCTTGTCAGTCATGAAGTTCCAAGATCGTAGGTGGGTTGTAATCGAATGGACGACCACTTCCAAGGATAGAGAAGGAATGACATCCCTAGCTACCTGAGAGCAATCCCAAGGCTGGCCGACAAACTCTGCGCGAGCGGTGTTGCCAAGACTTTGGCATACGTCTGGGTGATGTGACTGTCGTCAAGGTAGACAACGACACCACCAACCATGGTGAAGCACACGGTTTCCTGACAGAAATAATTCGTCAGGTCAACGGCGCCGACACCCTCTGTTTCACGGGCGGCCTCAAATTGAATATCGGGCGCGGCCAGGGCAACGCTTCGATCCGTGGCGCAACTCATCATCGTTTGGGGATACTGCTCGAGGCATCGGCTTGGCGACTCGGTGAGCGTTGGCACATCCCGAAGAACAACAATCTGTGACCCCCGCTCTATCAGCGGCCCCCAGGCAGCGCGAAACCCATCAAGCGCTTGGGCATGCGAAAGCGAACCGGCCGTCACATCACCCGAGAGATTCTTGGCCCAGGAACTGAGAAAAATGAAATCGTACCGCTTATCCGACGCCAATTGCGCGGCGACTCCAGCCGACCAAATCTCACAATCCGCAAAGTCTTTTCCCCGCGGGGCCAGAGTGAACGCGCAACTGAAACGAATCATCACATCGAGTTGAACGTCGTTTTCGAGCGCAATTTTCTCGAGCGCAGGAAACCACTGCGCAGCATGAGAATCACCAATTAATACTGCCCGGCGCGGAGCATCGTCGCGGCCAAAGTGACACGTAATGACTTCGGTCGTATCAGACATACACGCATGATTGTTGTCGTACAGCGATGACAGGTCCTGCGAGGCTAACGCTGGCGCGGGCGTCGTAATGGACCATTCCTTCTCCAGGCAGCCTGCCACGTTATCGATCGACTCCGTTCCGAAACAGCGCTCCCCCACGAGCTGGCTTCGAGCCTCGGATTCCGCCGCAATTATGAGGTGGCCATAGACCGAAGCCCCCGCGCTGGGGAGGACAGCAATCAAGGCGGCCAGCACCCCTATGGCGAGCCTCTGCCACAGCGGTCGTGATGCGAAAATGGTGCCCCGACGGAGTGGGTTCTCCACAAACCGGAACGTCAGCCAGGCCAAGGCCACTGTGAGGCCAAATATGAGAATTTTTTGGAGGGACGTTGGCTCGCTGCCAAAAACATGCGGAAAGAGTATGACGAGAGGCCAATGCCACAGGTACATCGCGTAAGAGATGCTCCCCAGCCAGACGGTGACGCCCACACCGGGGAGAGCAGTCCATCGCGGCTCGCCACCGCGGTTGGAGCCGCCGGTCAAGATGAGCGCCGTGCCCATTGCGGGGAGAAGGGCGACGGCGCCAGGAAATGGAGACGCCGGCGTGATGAGGGCAATCGACGCAATGAGGAGGGCAATGCCTGTCAGGGATTGGAGCCGGTGCCAGGTGAGTTTTCCCCCAGCAGCGAGAATTGCCGCCAGCCCTCCCAATCCGAATTCCCAGGCTCGAGAGAAGGTGGAGAAATAGGCTGCGGGATCATTCTGGGTCACAAGAACGATGGAAAAAACGAGCGAGGCCACGCTCGTGATGCCCAGAATCCAAAAAATCACGCGGTGAGGTTTGAGCGCAAACTTTCGCGCCACTAAAAGCGCGCCCAAGATGAGCAGTGGCCACAGAATGTAGAACTGTTCTTCGACGGAGAGCGACCAGAACTGTTGAACAGCGGTGGGCGGGGCTTGCGAATTCAGATAGTCAACGGCGTCAAAAGTGAGAACAAAATTCTCGAAGTAGAACGTCGATGCAAAGGCCTGTTGTGCAAAGGCATCCCAGAATGCCTTGGGCACAAAGGTGATGACCAGCACAGATGTCGCAAAAATAACCAGGAATGCCGCCGGTAACAGCCTGCGGGCGCGCCGTAGCCAGAATCGACCGAGCGATATGGTGCCGGTGCGGTCGACTTCGTTAAGAAGATGACCGGTAATGAGAAAGCCTGAGATGACAAAGAAAATGTCCACACCGATGAAACCGCTTGCTGCGATTCCCGGCCACAGGTGAAAAAGGACCACCAGCATCACGGCCAGAGCGCGAAGAACTTGAATGTCCGCCCGCACCGGGTTTCGAACGTGGGGCTGCGCCTGCATCAACTATTTCCTCAAAAAGAATTACAGCTAACGATAGCCCGTTGCCCGCCGGTGTTATTTTTGCTTGCCCGCTAGTTCTCGGCGGTACTGAGCAACGGTTCGACTCTTTTCGGGGTACTGCGTCAGAAAATGGAGAATATCCTCCGTCGAGAACTCGGGGTTCCCGTCGTAGAGAGAATCATAAATTCCCTGAACGAAGCTGAGATCTTCCGGTTCGTCCACTGTCCAGCGCAACCCGGAGAGATCGTTTTCTTGAACTATCTCATCGATGGAGAACAGAGTGGGGTGGTTGTAGAACCCCATCGTGACGTGCTCATGCTCCGAGCGGGTCAACTCCATGCCCATCATGCGCTGAAATGCGGCAGTGTTCACGACCTCGGCGTCGAGGCCAACGGGATACGTTCGGGTCATCCCCGTGGTCGAATAGTCGGAGCCGTTCTCAAGATGGCGTTCAATCATCATGTCAATGACGGTTGGATCCGTCAGCGGGCAGTCCGCCGTCAGGCGAACAAATGTCTCAGGTTCAAATTCAGCGATGACGTCATTGAAACGTTCGGCAACGTCTCGAAGAGAGCCTCGACGAACCTCAATGCCGTTGGCCTGAAGCACCTCAACGAGGCCGTCATCGGAGGAATCCGTCGATGTCGCCACGACGATGCGCTTCAAGAAAGAGCTCCTCGCGAGGCGTTCCAGTTGACGCAGAATCATGGGTGCCCCATGGACGTTCTTAAGGACCTTGCCGGGGAGGCGGGTTGAACTCATTCGCGCCTGCAATATTCCGACAACCATTGGCCAATTGTATCGCGGCCCACCTCTCGAACCTGGTAGCCAGCAGACCGCGCCCTCACCCCAGCTTTGCCCCTGCGGTAACCTTGATTTATGAGCGAATCTTCATCTTCATCGACCGTGTTGAGTCACACTTTTGAGCCCCGAGCCCTCGAGCGTGACGGTCGCTTTTATGTCGCGGGTCACCGCGGCCTCGTCGGCTCGGCAATTTGGCGGCTCCTCGAAGCCCGGGGGTTCACCAACCTCATCGGGCGTTCCAGTGCCGAGCTTGATTTGCGCAATCGCGATGCTGTCTTTGCGTTCTTTCGCCAGGAGAAACCCCAGTACGTCGTTCTTGCTGCCGCGAAGGTCGGCGGCATTCTGGCCAATGACACCTACCCAGTGGAGTTCCTCTCCGAGAACTTGCAGATGCAGCTCAACGTGATTGATGCCGCCCACGAAGTCGGCGTTGAGCGACTCCTTTTCCTCGGCTCATCGTGCATTTACCCCAAGCTGGCCCCGCAGCCCCTCAAAGAGGAGTACCTACTGACGGGCCCCCTGGAACACACTAATTATGCGTATGCCATCGCGAAGATTGCTGGCATCTTGCACATTCAGGCCATGCGCCAGGAATACGGTCACCGCTGGATTAGCGCGATGCCGACAAACCTTTACGGTCCCGGTGACAATTTTCACCCCAACCACTCCCACGTTCTTCCCTCGCTGATCAGGCGCTATGACGAAGCTGTCACAGCGAACGCTTCGAGTGTCACCAACTGGGGAAGCGGCACGCCCCGGCGAGAATTTATTCACGTGGATGACATGGCGGATGCCTGCCTGTTCCTCCTTGAGAACTACGACGGTGACTCCCAAGTCAACGTGGGAACCGGCACAGACTGCACAATTAAGGAGCTCGCCAGCTACGTCGCCGAGGCGACGCACTTCACGGGCGAGTCCGAGTGGGATACGACCAAGCCCGACGGCACACCTCAGAAGCTTCTGGACGTCTCCCTTCTCGCTGAAGCCGGCTGGACCTCCAAAATTTCTCTTGCCGACGGGATAAAGCAGACCGTCGCCTGGTACCAGGCCAACCGTGAGTCGTTGCGTTCGTGACCGAAGTGTCTTCCAAGACTGCCCTGATCACCGGCATCACCGGGCAGGATGGAACCTACCTAGCGGAACTCCTCTTATCGAAGGGTTACGCCGTCTTCGGATTGGCGCGTCATCCCGGAGACGAAAAAACTCTGGCCGTCCGAAACCTGATTCCCGGTCTCGGCATCGTGGGCGGAGACCTGACAGATTTCGAATCCCTCCAGAATGCCCTTCAGATCACGCAGCCTGATGAGATCTACAATTTGGGCGCCATGTCCTTCGTCGCAAAATCGTGGGAGCAGGCAAGCCTCACCACAGATGTGACGGCAAAGGGCGTTCTCAACCTGCTCGAGGCGACGCGACTTTATGCGGGAGCCGACATTGATCGAGTGCGCTTTTACCAGGCCTCCAGCTCAGAAATGTTTGGGGCCGCCGTGGCCAGCCCACAAGACGAAAGAACGGCCTTTTGGCCTCGCTCGCCCTATGGCGTTGCCAAAGTTTTTGGGCACCACATGACCGTTAACTACCGAGAGTCCTACGGAATGCACGCCTCCAGTGGCATTCTTTTTAATCACGAGTCACCCCGGCGGGGTGAAGCTTTTGTCACCCGCAAAATATCTCAGGCTGTCGCGCGAATCTCCCTGGGCCTACAAGAAGATCTCGTTCTGGGAAATCTCGAGACGAGTCGCGACTGGGGTTTTGCCGGTGACTATGTCGAGGCGATGTGGCTGATGATGCAAGAAGCGCACGCCAGCGACTTCGTCATCGCGACGGGCATTGTTCACTCCCTCAGGGATTTTGTAACCATCGCCTTTGCCGCCGTGGGAATTGAGGACTGGCAACCTTACGTTCGTCGCGATGAAAAATTTCTTCGTCCAGCCGACATCCAAGTGCTCGTGGGAAACCCGACCAAAGCGAAAGAAAATCTGAAGTGGTCACCGCGGGTGAACTTTGACGAGCTCGTCAAGATGATGGTTGCGGCTGATGTCGCTTCGGAAAAACTAGCCCTCGGGGCGTGACTCGACGACTCCGGCTTCTATGACGTCCCAAAAGATCCTGGCCGTTATGTCGCCCGCTCGAGTCTGACCGCGAGCCCGAAGCGCGTTGAACTCGTCTGGATGCGAGCGATAGTAGGCAACCTTGCGAGCAAGGTCGCGCTTGTTCTTGAAATAAACAAACGAGTCTTCGGGAATCATGAGTGAGCTCAAGTTTTTCTCGTCCGAGAACAGCACCGTTCCAAAAAGTGGTGCTTCCAAAACACGCGTCTTCACGTGCTTGGAGGGCATCCCGTGGTTTCGGCTGAGGTTGATGGTGGCCCAAGAGTGGCCAATGGCAGCCGAATATTCTTCGTAACTAGGTCGGTCTGAGCGTCCCTCCCGGTGAGGGTTCACCTGAATATCAATGCCGAAGTCCGAGAACTTCTTGAGCTGCTTGACGCGATCAGGATAGAGACTTCCCACGAATGTCAGTCGAGGCTCCCCGGTGGGCACAGCGCGCCACGCCTCACTCGTGCGCAGAGCCCTCAGGGTCTTCAATGATGTTGGCAATACGCCGGGCCCCGTGCGATTCAAAACGTGGCGCAGCTCCCGCGGAAAACGGTCGATGGCATGCACGGAGGTCTGAGGATATAACTGTGCAACATTTTCTGCCTTGAAAGTGTGCCACCAGTAGACCGAGTCGTACATCACAAGGATCAGTTGGCCGTCCCATGTTCTGGCCAGCGCACTGGCAAAGTTGGTCAACGCAAACGGGTCGTTATTGGGGTTTTCTTCACCCTGCATCAGGATATGGCTCGGCCGTGACTCACGAACAATGTCGAGTACTTTGTCCTGCCACTGTTGATCAGCAGGTGCCACCTCGTGAAGAACAACGTTTTCCTCGCCATAGCGCTCGACAGCGGACTGCCAAATATCGAAGAAATAGTTGCCCGCTGCTGGCTTCCAATTACCTTTTGAGCTGTGCCAACTTTGCGGTGTGACGATGAGCAAGCGAGTGATTTCTACCCCCTGCTTGCGCCGTAGCGTCTGTGCAAATTCTGTATCGACTCGTGAAAGGGGATACAGTGCGTTGTGGATAACGCGAAAGAGCGAGAACGCCCCCGGAATCTGGGCGATAAAACCCATATTGTGGTTTGTCCACGCGCCGATTCGTTCCACGAGCATGGTCAATCCAGACGGCCCGGCATCTCTTTGCTTCATTCTCGAGCCTCTATCGAATCGTAAATTTGAGTTCCCATCTGGACCGCTTCAGCGCCTTGGCAAGATCGGAACGCTTGTTGCGGCGGGGGCGAGAAAACATTCCCGCCAGAATCCCACTGGGAACAAAAACAATGACCGCCAGAAGAGGATAAAAATCACCTTTCTTCGCCAGCCTTCCCGCCCACAGGAGAAGCTGGATAGACTCCTGGGCTGAGAAATAGGCGATGTCGTAGACCAGGCGAACATTTCTCGCCTTCTGGAGCCAGACGATGTTTCGCATGTAAAAATACGAGCGAATGAAAACTTTGTTGCGTGTGACACCGTTTTGCAGGTGTTCCAATTCCACGCTGTCGTCATAACGACCCTCTTTGCCGAGAGCACGAACCCGCAAAAGTAAATCGACATCTTCGCAGTAGATGTTGAAGGAGTTCGTGAATCCCTCCACTTGCTTCCACAGCGCTGCGCTGATGACGTACGCTTCCGTCGCCAAGCTGAAGTTGACCCCGAAATGATTGACCGTACCGGACCTCAAGAGTGAGTGATCAAAATCATAAACCTTCGGGCTGAACATTCCGATGGCGCCTGTGATGCCCGAGATGAGCGCCTCAAAAATATTTGGGCTATGGCCTCTGGTGTCATTGTTCGAGACAAAAAGAAACTCACACCCGTGGCGAATGGCCACGTCCCCCAGCAAATTAAAGCTGTTGCAATAACTAATGCGCGCCGTTCCAAAAAGAAAAATGACGGCAGGAAATTCGAAGAAAAGGCGCAGCGCAGAAAAATTCGACGATGCATTTTCTAAAAGAAATACTGTCTTGGGAACGTAGGTCGTTGCTTCAATAGATGACAAGCAGGCGCGCGTAATCTCATAAGACTCAATATGGATCAGAAGCACCCCCAATTTTTTTTGATCCGATAGAGCTGAGGGCGAGACGGGTTCGGCTGACGCGTGATGAATATTGGCGATGCCCGAAAGACTGTCATCATCATCAAAGCAGGAGAAAGTTGCGTGAAGCACTGGGTGCTCTAGGAGTGCCTGTCTGACCCGTCGTTCGTCCGAGGCCGACGTCACAAAATGGGCAATGGTCGTTGCCCGTGCCAACTCCCGCAAGAATTCATCCAGCATGACGACGTCATCGATGTCGACTGCTTTCAAGAAAACCCGGTCGTCCGCAGCCGCCTCCCAGCGCTGCTCTGCGAGAGACGCAATCCAAGGTCGGTTCTTGTCGATAACGACCGTCGCCTGCCCCGCTCGCGCAACAGCAAGCCCCATCGAAGCTTCCGTAGAGGACTGAGAAGGGTTCACCATCACTGTCAACTCCATGGTGCGACTCTAACGCCTCCGACTCGGCACAACCTGAGGGCGCGGGGGACGACCGCATTTAGACGCCAAATCGGGTGCTGTGATAGCGTTTCGACTCGTGAAAGCCCTCTTCTTTTCCCCCTTTGCCAACATCTGGGAACACACGTTTCCCGAGAGCCTTATCGCCGAGGGTTTGAAAACCAAGAGTGTTGAGATTCTGACCGTGCGATGTGACGGGCTCTTTCAAGATTTTTGTGTAGCGATGTCCGCCTCGGGGCTCACGGCCGCTGATTCTGCCCGCAAACGCAAGCAGGTCTGCGCAGCCTGCCGAAAGCGACGCGACTTCACCGACCGCACCTTTGGCTTCGATGCTCTTCCGTTGGAGAAGTACGTCACCGAAACTGATCGTCTTGACGTCGATTCCCTAGTGAACGCGGCAACACGAGAGGGCTGGACCCTCATTACCCTGCGGGACGTTCCCATTGGTCGCTATGCCGCCTACGAATTTCTCCTCAACCACAAAATTTTAGGCACGGATATTCCGGAATCCTTATTTCCGGTGTACCGCGACCAACTTCGCAACAGTTGCCTGACCCTGCTCGCCTCTCTTCGACTGTTGGAAGAGCAGACCCCCGACGCTGTCATCACGTATAACCGCCTCTACGGGGTGAATCATGCCTTTCTTGCCGCGGCAGAGCAACGAGGAATCCCCACGTATTCCCTGCAAGGTGGCGCTCACACCATTCACCGCGGCGAAACCGTCAGCATGTACCTCGACAGCCAAACGCAGTTTCAAGTGTTAGAAAAACCCGAGTGGCAGCGATTCAAAGAGCAACCGATCGGCGAGCGCGAAGTGAACCTCGTGTCCACCCATTTTCTGGGCCTCATGGAAGCCAGTAGTGCGTTCGCCTACTCCAGCGCTTTTGAAGCGAGCGACCCGGCTGAGCTGCGCACCCGATTGGGGATTGCCGAGGAAGCCACGGTTTTACTCATCCCGATGTCCAGCGAAGACGAGCTGAACGCCGCTGAACTCGCCGACCTGCTCCCCGACCGTTCGACGCGCCCCAACCTCTTTGAGGATCAGTTCGCCTGGATTAGATTTCTCTTCACCTTCGCCTCGGAGCGGCCCGACCTGTCCTTTATCTTGCGCTTGCACCCGCGTATGTTCCCCAATAAGCGGGAAAACGTTGTGGCCCCCGTCGTCGCCAAAGTTGTCGAACTCATCGAGAGCGCGCCGGCCAACGTCGTCGTCAATCTCCCCACCGACAATGTCAGCCTGTACGACCTCATGCAGATCACGGATGTTCTGCTGGGGTACCGCTCCTCGGTCGGTGCCGAACTTGCCGCCTTCGGAACACCCGTTGTGGCACCCGCCAACAGAGATTTTTACACATATCCCGACGAAATCAACCTGACCGGTTTCACCGAGGCGGGCTATCGCCAAGAAATTGAGAAGGCGATTGTCGACGGTTGGTCAATCGAAAACATGCGCGTCGCTTATCGGTGGTTTGCTTTCCTCTTCACACGAATGTCCATCGATTTCACCGAATCGGTGAATGCCAAACCCATTGCTATTCGCCCCAAGAAACCGGGGCTGAGACTGTGGCTGTGGCGCAAATTCGTCTTTCTCTTCATCCAATTTGGGCCTCTCATTCGCGAACGCTTAGCCCTTCGCCACCGTGCCACCTCACAACTCAGCAAAGACATTGCCTTCGACGTCATCTCGAACACCCGGGGTAGCGTTGCCGAGTCTGTCTTGTGGCCCACCCTCTCGGGAACCCTTGGGGCAGAGACAGAAGCGTTGGAGGATCAGCTTGTGTTACTCACCGAGACGCTGTGGAAAGACATCTCCACGCCGCATTCTCTGGCCGGACGAATCTCTGCCTACTTGCGAGCCCGGTAGCGCTTTCGTATCTCAAGGGCACTCGTAATAGCCACGCCGCGCGCCACCCCGTATGCGGTCTCGGCGAACACCGTTCTCCCCACCCACTCATCGACGCGCTCATCGAGTCGAGGTTCGCCGCCTGTGAGTAACGCCTCGAGCGGCCCCTCAAATTGAGGAAGTTCGTTCCACGGAGCAGACATGACGGTGTGAGTGCCCTCGTCAAAGCCCGTGTACGTCACCAGATTGGCGTTGGGCGAGAGCACATAGGAGCCCCGCGACCACATGCTGGAAATCCAGCGGTAGGCCCAGGATGAAATGCGGCCAGCCTCGGCATCATGAAAGTTTTGCTTCCACCGCAGAGCCCCCGCCCGGCTCCCGACAATTTTGTGAAGATCGGCGAGGGAGGCATTCAGCGCCCAGTCGAGGGTGCCATCAAACTGGCCCCACGCTCGATCCCAGGTGGCCCAAGCAAAAGATTCTGGGTAGCGCGAAAGCCTGCTGCCCCGCGACGGGTTCGCCATAATGGCGTCAGGCACCAAGTTGTACCCGGAGATGTGCTCAATGTGGGCGTTGCCTCTGTGGCGCTCCAGCATTGTCTGGGCGTAAGGCACCCACAGGGGCCCGGGTGCCGTGTCGTCTTCCAAAACGATGGCACGCCCATACTGAGAGACCGCGTGGGTCACGGCGTCTGTGACGGCAGCCTGAAGGCCCATGTTGGTTTCGCGAAAGCGTGTCTCCACCTTGTCGGTCCAATCAATGGTGTCGACTAATGCCTGGACCTCGCGCACCTTCTCCGCATCCCCCGGCTTGTGGGCCTTTGGCCCATCGACGGCGAAGATGATGTTTTCGGCCCGTTGCTGGCGCAGTCGCTCGAGGAGACCCCGCATCTTTTGTGGGCGGTTGTACGCAATCAGCACGAGCGGAGTGGTTTGCATGGTGTGGAATCCCGACTGGCTAGACTTGCCTCGCGTTGTTATCGCCTGATGAACCAGGCCTATCAGCTACCCTCCAAGGATATAAGGACACAAGAGTTTGGACGCGCGTATGGGCTCGACATCTACCAACACGCGTCACAGCTACTGCACCTACTTCGACAGCGGCTACTTAGCCCGTGGCCTCACCCTCATTGAGTCG
>Ga0114978_10003591_pt1 | contig 12667 bp, 21 predicted proteins | sample S_140212_EF_Meta_FD_87027 | JGI IMG/M metagenome (GOLD analysis project Ga0114978, IMG submission 87027) | Freshwater microbial communities from Lake Simoncouche, Canada to study carbon cycling - S_140212_EF_MetaG | ecosystem: Environmental > Aquatic > Freshwater > Lake | place: Lake...
CCGGCCCCTTTGCAGGGTTCTCCTGCATTTCAACTGCACCTAAACAAATGACCATTCACCACGCGCTCAACAGCGGCTGCGACGTCGCAGCTAGGGAGCTCGAGCTTTACGCGACAAACGTGGAGGCATGGATTGGCCCAGTGATCAAAACACTGAGCAAGAAACACCGTGCCGGGATCTTCGACTACGGCCGAGCCCTGGCCTACGTCGACCGGTATTGTCTGACGCCTGCCGCCAAGCAATACCGACTCGAGTTTGGAGGGATGACCGATCGTTGGTCTGATCTGTTTCCCAAGCCGGTGAGGGAGCAAGCAGCCGCGGCCATCGTTGGCAGCTGGGTTGCTGAGTTCCGGCTCGGCAATTACTGGGATTGAGCCGATGCGTCACCCGCTAGCCGTCGTGCTGGCAGTAAGCCTGGGCACCGCCACTCTGTGGATGGTGACCCTGGCCCAGCTGCCTGGGGGGTACACGTTCCCCGATCGTTCAACACTCACCGAATACCCAGGACCATGAGCACCGCCCCATTCCATGCACTACAAGGCAAAGTCATCTGCCGCAGCTTTACAGCCAGCGGCCGACTGGTCGACACCATTTCATGCGATGACATGCGGCTGTCACTTGATGAGCTCAGGTGGCATGCCGCGGAGATGAACCGGTACCTGGTAAGCCAAGGCTCCCAGCTGCAGGCCATCTACTTACTGGTCTGACGACAGCCCGGAGGGGGGACACCGTTCCCTTTCCCCTGCTGCCCTTAGGCGCAGCAATTAAACACAACGACAACACGCAACCCAAATGGATTACTTCCGCATCAGATGCACCATGGCAACACGCATGATGGGTGAGCAGCTAGGCCCAGAGCACGACTACACAGACGTCGTCTACGTGACGGGCCCCAATGCTCAGAGCGCCCGGTATTCAGCCATTGCCACGTGGCCCGACATCCGCGACGTGCTCAGCATCCAGCAGGTGTACAGCTGATGGCGCCACGTATCACCCGCGCAGAATGCTGGGGGCCTCTCACCCCTACCGATCTGCTGGCCAAGCTTGCAGCCCAGTACAACTGGGCCTGCGGGGAGGCTGCCCGATCTGGACGGCATGCCTCGCCGGCTGCTCTCATTGCATGGGAGAAGATGCGCAAGCAGTACAGCGCAGGCAAGCCACTGGACCCGTCGCGCCTGCCATTCCATGCGCAACGGGTAACCGAGCACCTGCAGATAGCCCGCGTCTGGCTTTGACCCTTGCCCAGGGAGCTCCGGCTCCCTCTGCAGGGCTCGCCCTCTGCACTTAAACCCAACCCAATCCCTACAGAACGTGAACAACACCACAGAGCACAGCACCAAGGCCGAGATAATCACGGCGGCTTTGGAGATTACGGACACCCAGGCCGCGGCCATTGACCGATTGGAGCAGCGCCAGCTGATCCTCTGGTCGTTGGTTGGCGTGCTGACCGTGACCCTGGCCCTTAAAGGCTGACCGTAAACCGGGCACCTTCACCGGTGCCCCATTCCATCCCTTACAACTGCAGACCTATGCCCACTGACTACGAATTGATGGAGGCTTACCGTTCCTGGTGGCGCACCAATTACGGCACAACACCCAACAGCCAGGCCACGATCGTGGCTGCGGCCTGGGCCCGGGATGTGTTGGTCACGTACCGGGAGGGGACCCTAGTCCAACCAACAGCCGAGCCACCCAAATGAAACCTGAATCCGTTGTGTTGGCTCGGCTTCGATCCGACCTGCTGGATGCGATGTGGCTTCAGTACCCACTGGCCCTGTCGCTTGAGCAACTCGAGGCCGCCGTCCACCATGCATACCTGACCCGGGAGAAGTCCTGGCTAGACAGCACCATCAGGTCCGAACTGTCGACCCTGAACCAAGCCGAGCTCATCAGGCCCTGCACCAAGGGCTACCTGTTGACCGAGAAGGGACGACGGGACCGCCAACAGGCAGCCCGATTCCTGGGCACCAACGACCAACCCACACCACCAGAGGCCGCATGACCACAGACATCAACGCGCTCCTAGCAGAAAGGGAGAAGACACACGGCGACTATGTCACCCACGCTCTCATCACCCAAGACATCAAGCGCACCATCAGACACTACGTGTCCGACATGGACCGAGCCTTGGCATCCGACATGCAAGAGACCCTCGACATGATCGCTCATAAAATCGGGCGCATCATTGCCGGCAACCCAGCGGAACCTGACCACTGGCGTGACATCGCTGGCTACGCACAGCTGGTGGCCAACAGGTTGGAGGGCACCAATGACTGACCATTTTCCTGACGCCACGAAAAAGGTCTTGATTGTCGACTCGATGGAGACGCTTCCACTCCGGATGCTCGATGCGTTCTGGTGCCTGACCAACAACTCGATGAACATCACGAGCCCTGACCGCATGCGGGAAGTGTTGCGTCTGGTGGCCAATGAGGTTGAGAATTGGGCCCCGCCGTACGCCGAGCACAAGATCTGCCACCTGGCAGTGACCGAGATCGCTCAACGCCTGCGGGCAGAGGCCGACGCATGAGAATTCAAGTCCGATGGCTTGACAAATGGGCAGATCTTATTTTGATGGCGGACAATGTAGTTATAAATCTAGGCATGCACGACTTAATCGAAAGGCAGCAACTTGCCGATCACTTGCGTGAAGTCATCAATGAACTGGAGGCACATCCATGAGTGGGTTCGGCAGCACAGCAGCGGTCGAAAGCTACCTCATGCTGTGGCGCGAAGAACATGGTGCAAACATAGGCGAAGGAGTGAGTAGAACTTCTGACCCTAAAGCCCACCTTTACGAGATGCTCGTCGAGTTCTCCGGCATGAAGCCAATGCGTGAATGGATCCGTGCCATGTCACGCGACGAGGCTGCAAAGTTTGCGGCTAATCGTTACCCAACCTCTACCAAAATCACAATCATCACCAAGGATTATGTTAAACGACCTGCCAGAAAATGTGTTTCCAATGAGCTACGCACCGACTAAGGAGCAGGCCAATAACAAGGGCAACGTCCTGTTCTACGCCAAGGGTCACGGTTGGTACATGGGTTGGTTTCACCGGCCACACATGGAGCACACCACCCACTGGACATACGCACCCGACGACTTGAACATTCCGATTGAGTCCGACGAAGCTACGAACTTAGCGTTCAAGGCTTGGTTGAAACAATACCCAAAGGATTGCTTTGGTGCAGAGTCGATGGCGCTTATGAAGATGGGATTCTTGGGTGGCTGGAGACGTGGCCAACCTTGAGCGCCAGCTTGCACTCGAGCGTGAGATGTTGCAAATCGGCGCCGACGCATTCGGATCCCGAATGAACAAGCGCCGTGAGCAGGGCATGGAATCCCTATCCACCCATGGCGACGTGCTTGCTGCGATGGGTGTGGACCGGATCATCCTTGACCTGCGTCGTCATCGCCACGCCATGCGTGATGGCCGGGCTGGTCGTGGCTACGCACACATGGGCCCATTGCTGCAGCTTGCACCCCACAAGGTCGCAGCTGTGTCCATGCGGGTGGTCATCGATCAACTGACCCAGTCCCCCAAGTTCCAGGCCCTGGCCTACGCCTTGGCTGAACGACTGTGGCTGGAGACCATGCTCGCCCGGGCCTCTGAGTACGAGCTCAAGTCCCACCAACGGGTGCGTCGTCGGTTCAGATTGAAGCGTGCGGATGCCATGCGCATGCGGAACTCAGAGATCTGGACCCCGCAAGAGAAGCTCAGCGTCGGTGTGTTTCTTGTCCACCTGGTCGAGCAACACACCGGACTGATCGAGATCTATGCGGAGCGTGGTGCCATGCGTGCGGTGAAGCGTGTGCGTGGCACCCAAGCAGCCCTCGACTGGGTGCGCAACGCAGAGGAGCAGCAACGCCTGCTGTGCCCCTTTGCCTTGCCGACTGTCATCCCACCCAGGGATTGGTCGGATCCCATGACCGGTGGGTACTGGACCGAGGATCTCCCGGGCAACACCCTGTTCAAGGAGAACAACGAACCCATCGCAGCCAGCTCATCTGAGTTCGATGCGTACCTGGTGGCAGCCAACCACCAACAAGGTGTCGGGTGGCGCATCAATGGCTGGATGCTGGACCAGGTCAACCATGCCTGGGACCGGAACCTAACCATCGGTGGGCTGTTGCCCCGCAGCGGGCATCCCATCCCGCCGTACCCCAAGGGCCTGCCCGATGACCACGACGACGTCGCAGCGTGGCGCATCACAGCGCGGACGTTACACGACCGCAATGACCGTGATGCTGGACGACGTTTTGCCACAGCCAAGCAACTGTGGGTGGCACGTCGGCTCGTCAATGAGCCAGTGCTGTACTTCCCGGTGCAGTGTGACTTCAGGGGCAGGTTCTATTACCGACCCCCGTTCCTCAATCCTCAAGCCAACGACGTGGGTCGGTCGTTGCTGCAGTTCGCTGCTGGCACAACGATCAACACCGAGGCCGAGGCTGACTGGCTCCGGATCCATGGGGCCAACACGTACGGCCACAACAAGTTGACGTGGGCAAGCCGCATTGCCTGGGTACACCAGAACCAACTGCAGATCGAGGCCACTGGTCTGGAGCCCTGGTGCAACCAGGAGTTCTGGGCTGGGGCCAAGGACCCTTGGCAATTCCTTGCCTTCTGCCGCACGTACCAACAGTTCAGCCATCACGGGTACGGCTGGGTGTGTCACCACCCTGTCGTCCTGGACTGCACGTGCTCCGGCATCCAGCATTACTCGGCCCTCCTTAGGTCCGAGGAGATGGCCGCACTGGTCAACCTCACCCCAAGCGAGGCACCCCGGGACATCTATGCCGTGGTGCTCGAGCGCGTGCTGACCCTGGTGCGGGCCGATGCTGCCGCTGGATCCGAGCATGCGACCCGATGGTTGCAACTCAGCCCTGATCGCACGCTGGCCAAGCCTGTGGTCATGACGATCCCTTACTCGGCAACGAGGGAGGCGGTGGTCAACTTCTGCTGCGGCTGGGCCCAGGACCGGGCCCAGGAGGTGCTCGGTCGTGACAGCTGGTGCTTCAAGAAGGGGGCCATGTCCAGCCACCACTACATGGCAACGATCCTGTACCGGGAGACGTCGGCCCTCATCGCACCAGCCAAGGCAGCGATGTCGTGGTTCAAGAAGGTGGGCAAGACAGCCGGGAAGCTGGGCCTGGCCCTGCGCTGGACGTCACCCTCCGGGGTGCCAGTGATCCAGGAGTACTGGGACTACAGCGGGGTGCGGGTGCGCCTGTACCACCTGTCGTCCGTGCCAATGGATCTGTTGACCAACCACCAACCGACTGAGCTCAACCCCAAGCGGATGGGCAACGCGCTCAGCCCTAATGTCATTCATTCCCTTGATGCCAGCCACATGGCTGCCGTCACCATTGAGGCGTTCGCCTCTGGCGTTCGCAACCTCGGTGGAATCCATGACTGTTTCGCAACGACGCCAGCAGAGATGGCCACACTTCGGACCACAATCCGCAGTACCTTTGCTGGCATGTACGCCCGGGACTGGTTCACGCCCATCGCAGATGAGCTGACCGCCCAGTTCCCACCGGATGTACAGGCCAAACTCCCGCCGAGACCAGTGCTTGGTGGGTTCGACCCAAATCTCGTAAACAACGCTGACTACTTCGTCACATGAATTTCCAGTACATCGACAAGCTGCGCCTGACCACACCCAAGGCCACGCTCAAGTACCCCAAACTCATCGAACCCGAGACCAAGTTCACCCCTGAGGGTCACTACAAGGTGACAGCTGTGATCCCAGCGGAAGAAGCTGGCCCCTTGGCTGACCAACTCGACGCCTTGTACGAGGCACACAAGGCCAGCCTCAAGGCCCAGGCCCCAAGCCAGAAGTTCAAGGCCATCGATCCGAGCTTTGGGTTCGAGGACATCGACGGCAAGCCTTGCTTCACCATCAGCGTGAAGATGAAAGCCAAGGGCATGGATCGTGATGGTCGCTCCTGGTCTGCAGTGCCTGCTCTCTTTGATGCAAGCGGCGCACCGGTGAAGGATCGCGAGGCCCTGCGTGGCATGTGGTCCGGCACCACCGGTCGTGTGTCGTTTGAGGCGTGCCCCTTCTACCAACCCGCCTTGGGTGCCGGCATCACGCTGCGTCTCAAGGCTGTGCAAATCCTGAAGCTGGTGGAATCTGGTGGATCAGCCGACAGCTTCGGGTTTCAAGAAGAAGCCGGCGGCTGGGCGGCCAGCGAGGCGCAGGCGGCAATCCCCTTCGACGCAACGGGAACGGCAACAGACGAGGGGTTTGACTTCTAGTCGGTACCGCTCGAAGTTCGAGGCATCAGTAGCCGCCAGCCTTAAGGCCCGTGGTCTGCAGTTCGGGTATGAGGTGCAGGCCCTGGCGTACACGATCTCCGCGGTTTACACCCCGGACTTTGTGTTGCCGAACGGGGTCATCGTTGAGACCAAGGGGCTGTTCGACTCAGAGGACAGGCGCAAGATGGTGGCCGTCAAGGCACAGCATCCAGACCTGGACATCCGCCTTTGTTTCATGAAGGCAGACGTCAAGCTGAGCCGGGCACCCCGGTCCCTCACGTATTGGCAATGGGCCGAGAGGCATGGCTTTTTCTGGTGCGAAGGCAACATCCCGACCGCATGGGCCAATGGCATCCAAGTTCCTAAAGCATGAGGCTTGCCCCGAGTGCAAGTCGAAGAACAACCTGGCCCGCTACGACGACGGTCACGCGACCTGCTTCGGATGCGGGTACCAAGAACAACCAAAGAAAGACAAACCCGAGCCCCGCATGGAACCATTACCACCACCAGTCACCCCGGTTCTTGAGTTCATCGAGGCCCGGGCCCTGCCCAAGCGAGCCATAACGGAGGAGACCTGTGCCCTCTTTGGCTACGGGTCATCCACACACAACGGTCGCCCCGTCCAGGTGGCGCCGTACCGGAACCAAGCCGGCAAGGTGGTGGCCCAGCACCTACGTGGTGCAGACAAGCGCTTCAGCTGGGTCGGAGACACCTCCAACCTGCAGCTCTGGGGTCAGCACCTCTGGCGCCAGAACTTTGGCAAGGAGACCAACCTCTTTGTCACCGTGACAGAGGGGGAGATCGACGCCATGTCGGTCAGTCAGGTCCAAGGCAACAAGTACCCGGTGGTGTCGCTTCCTAACGGGGCCCAGTCCGCAAAGAAGTACTTGGCCGCCAACGCCACATGGCTGGGCCAGTTTGCACGCATCGTGCTGTGCTTCGACAGCGACGAGCCCGGTGTCAAGGCAGCCGAGGATTGTCTTGCTGTCTTGCCGTTGGGCAAGGTGGCCGTGTGCCAGTTGCCACGCAAAGACGCCAACGAGATGCTGGTGGCAGGCGAGGGAGAGATCCTTCGCGAGCTGCTCTGGAAGGCAACGCCAACCAGGCCCGACGGGATCGTCAATGCGAACGATCTCTGGGACGAGCTGATCAAGCCTGGCTCTGAGTCAGCCTGTCCCTATCCCTGGCCACAGCTGGATGCCATGACCCGTGGCTTCAGGCGTGGCGAGATGGTGACCCTGTGTGCTGGATCTGGCGTGGGTAAGTCCAGCGTGTGTCGGGAGTGGGCCCATCACTTCCTCCGCGCTGGCCTCCGCGTCGGGTACATCGCCCTCGAGGAGAGCACCAAGCGCACCATGCAGGGCATCGTCGGGATCGAGCTGAACAAGCCCATCCACCTGGACCCCAATGCGGCCGACGAGCGTGAGATTCGAGATGGCTTTGACCGTGTGTTTGGCACTGGTCGGTGCTTTCTCTATGACCACTTTGGATCAATGGATCCAGACCACCTCATCTCCAAGATCAGGTACCTTGCAGATGCAGAAGGCGTCGACGTCGTGGTTCTTGACCACCTCACGATCGTCATCTCAGGACTGACAGACCTGGACGAACGTCGTGCCATCGACGTGACATGCACCAAGCTGCGCCAGGTGGTGGAGCAGACAGGCATTGGCCTGGTTATGGTGTCCCACCTTAAGCGACCGGAAGGCCGCGGCCATGAAGAGGGGGCACAGACCAGCCTTGGTCACCTTCGGGGCAGCCAAGGAATAGCCCAGCTCTCAGACATGGTGGTCGGCTGCGAACGGAACCAGCAAGGCGACGCTGCTGAACGCAACGAACTGCAGTTGAGGGTGCTGAAGAACCGGTTCTCCGGGACGACAGGGCCCTGCGACAAGTTGCTCTATGACCAGGACACCGGCCGCCTTGTGGTGCCCATGTCCCAATACTTCGGAACCTAATCATGACCCTATTGATCGACGCCGACTGGCTTTTGTACGCAGCGTGCTCCGCCTGTGAGTACGACATCCGATGGGATGAATGGATCCACACCTTGCACCTTGAGCAATCGGATGCCAAGAGTTACATGACGCACCAGGTATCCAAGTGGCAGGAAGCAACCGGCCACAAGGACGTGGTCATGTGCCTGTCGTCGTACCCAACGTTCCGGCACCAGCTCTCACCTGAGTACAAAGCCAACCGGGCTGGACGTCGAAAGCCCCTGGGCCTACGGGACATGAGGGCTTGGCTCGAATCCGAATACGAGATCAGGTGCCACCAGGACCTCGAGGCCGACGACGTCATGGGGATCCTGATGACCAACGGCATGTACAAGGATCCGATCATGGTCACTGCCGACAAAGACATGCGCACCATCCCGGGCAAGTTGCTGCGCATGGACAAGATGGAGATCAACGACGTCGGTGATGCCAACAGGAACTGGATGACCCAGGCCCTGGTCGGTGACACGAGTGACAATTACCCCGGGTTGAAAGGCATTGGGCCAGTGAAAGCTGAGAAGCTTTTGGCTGAGCACCACACCTTGCCAGCCATGTGGAATGCAGTGGTTGAGGCCTACCGCAAGGGTGGTGAGACCTTTGGCGCTGCGTTGCTCAATGCACGCATGGCCCGGATCCTGCGACACGGGGACTATGACTTCACCGCAGCTACGGTTGAACTGTGGGACCCAGACCGTGACCCCGCAATGAAGATCAATGGATGACCTGTTCCCCCCAGTCGACGAAGCCCTGGTGAAGAAACTCGACGAGGTCTACCCCGAGTCTTGTCCTGATCCAGCTGCGTCCGAACGTGAGATCTGGATGGCAGTAGGTGCCAGACAGGTGGTGCGCATGCTACGGGCCGTTTATCTTGAGCAACAAAACAACGAGGACTGATCCATGTGTGGAGGAGGAGGTGGTGCTCAAAAGGCCCAGGCCCAAGCTGCAGCTCAGGCTCAAGAGCAGAGTCTTGCGCTCCAGCGTGAGCAGATGGCGATGCAACAACAGCAGGCTGCCACGCAGCAGGCCCAGTACCAGGAGCAGCTAGCCATCAGCAAGGCGCCACCACCCCCTGCTCCTAACGAAGGGGCCATGGCCGCAGCATCAGCTATCGACACCGTCAACCAGGCCACGGCTCAAACCATACGTGCTGGCACTGGCCGGAAGAAACTCCGGACTGATCTGCCCTCAATGTCGACGCTTGCGATTCCAGGTGTTGGCTGATGGAACTGAACCTGACCAGCAACGTTGACCGCCAAGCCAAGCCGTACGGGGAGGACGGCGGCACAGCTGCGGCCAGGTACGGCCAACTACAAACCAACCGGGACCCGTACCTGCAGCGGGCTCGGGACTGCAGCAAGGTCACGATCCCGGGGCTGATCCCGGATGCAGGGCAAGGGGACCGTGGTCGACTGAAGACCCCATACCAAAGCCTTGGCGCCCGGGGCGTGAACTACCTCGCCAGCAAGCTGCTGATCACGTTGTTCCCCCCGAACTCCAGCTTCTTCAAGCTTGAGATCGACGACCTGGCGCTCCGGGTTGCGGAGCAAGGGCCAGAGATCAAGACCGAACTGGACACCGCTTTGGTCCAAGTGGAGCGTGCCGGCATGTCTGCGTTCGAGGTGGCCAATGGCCGGGCCTCAATGCACGAAGCGTTCAAGCACCTGCTGGTGGGTGGCAACGTCCTCCTGTATGTGGCGGAAGACGGCATCAAGGTGATCCATTTGAACCGGTTCGTCGTGTGTCGTGACCCGATGGGTTCCGTCACCGAGATCGTGGTCGAGGAAGAGGTTTACCCCGACGCTTTGCCCAAGGGTCTGTACGACCAGCTTGATCCTGAGGAAGACGCAACTGAATCTGGACGTAGCTCCAAGACCATCAAGCTTTACACCCACGTCGAGTACGAAGCCGGCAAGGTCCATTGGTACCAGGAGGCCAAGGGCAAAGAGATCCCTGGGTCCCACGGCATGTGTGACCAAGATGTAAATCCCTGGATTCCTCTGCGGTTTAACCGTGTCGACTCAGAGGAGTACGGCCGCTCGTACATCGAGGAGTATTACGGGGACCTGCTGGCCCTCGAGAGCCTGTATCAAGCCATCATCGAAGGGGCTGCGGCCGCGGCCAAAGTCCTGTTCCTGGTCAACCCCAACGGCACGACCAGGCCACGCACCCTGGCCAACGCTGAGAACGGGGCCATCGTCCAAGGCAACGCTGCCGACGTCACGGTCATCCAGACCCAGAAGGCCCAGGACCTGAACATCGCCAACAGCACCATTGAACGTATCGAGGCCCGGCTGCAGTTTGCGTTCCTGCTGAACACCGCCATCCAACGACGTGGGGAGCGGGTCACCGCAGAAGAGATCCGCTACATGAGCCAGGAGTTGGAGGCTGGCATCGGTGGCTTGTACTCAATCCTTACCCAGGAGCTGCAGTTGCCACTGGTGCGTCGGTTGCTCCATGTCCTGCGGAAACAACGCAAGCTGTCGGCATTCCCGAAGGGTCAAGGTGGTGTGCCATTGGTGAACCCAAGACCAGTCACGGGCCTCGATGCCATCGGTCGTGGCGATGACCGGAACAAGTTGATCCAGTTCATCACCACTGCCACCCAGACCCTTGGTCCTGAAGTGATTGCCAAGTTCGTGAACATCGACGAGGCACTGCGTCGTCTTGCTGCAAGTGAATCGATCGACACAACGAACCTGGTTAAGTCCAGAGACCAGCTAGAACAAGAAGCAGCTGCTGCTCAACAAGAACAGCAGCAAGCCGCCCAACGTGAAATGCTGATGACTGGCCTCAAGTCACCAGCAATGGCACAAGTGGCCAACAACTACACCCAAGATGGAGCACCTTATGGCCCGCAATACCCAGAGGGAACAGAACCTGGAGAACCAGGAACTCTCCCTAACGCCCTCCCCGCAGCCCCAGGACAACCCGGTGTCGCTAGTGGGCCCTCCGGCCCAGGTGGAGCAATGGGGCCCAACGCCTGACATCGTCATCGACGTCGTCGCAACCCCTGCCGCAATGGTTCCTGACCCCACGCCTGTCGTCACGTTCGGCGACAACGGATCCATCACCATCAACTGAGACCCATGCCTGAAGCAATCACGATCACTCAGGACGAGAGTCCAGCACTGTCGACCGAGAACCAAGAGATGCTTGCCGCTATGGCAGGCGAGGAGGAGAAAGAAGGCGAGCTGCTGGCCGGCAAGTACAAGTCCGTCGAGGACCTGGAGCGTGCCTACAAAGAGCTGCAAACCAAGCTCAGCCGAGGGGAGTCGGCTGACCCAGAACCCGAGGAGACCGACGACGACGTTGAGTCAGAGGAGGAGGACAAGCCAGCCGGCAATGCACGTGAGCTGTACGGCGAGGCAATCGGCGGCAAGCTCGACGAAGCCGGCATCGACTTCCAGGACATGAATGTCCGCTGGCAACAGACGGGCACCTTGGAGGCCGGGGATTACGAGCAGCTCGAGGAGGCTGGCTTCAACCGCGACATGGTCGATGCGTACCTGGCTGGCATCCAGTACAAGGCGACCCAGGACACAGCGTTGTCGGTCAAGGAGGTGGCTTCCATCAAGGAGTCCCTCGGTGGTGAGGCCGAGTACAACAAGATGATCGAGTGGGCAGCGGAGAACCTATCGGCCGATGAGGTCGAGGGCTTCAACCAGATCATCAACACCCAGCCCATGGCTTCGGTGAAGATGGCCATCACTGGTCTCCATGCCCGGTACTCAGCCATCGAAGGCCGTGAGCCCAAGCTCATTGGTGGTCGTGCCCCCAAAGGCAGCACCGACAAGTTCGAGAGCACAGCTCAGCTGGTCGCAGCCATGTCGGATCCCAAGTACAGCAGTGACCCTGCGTACCAGCGGAAGGTGCAAGAGAAGCTCAGCCGATCGAGTATCTTTTAAGAGCAGTTGTCATCGAGCTCCCCTTTTCGCGGAGGGGGGCTTTTTTATGGCTTGCGGCCATTAGTACAGTGTGACTACCTAGACCCACTCACAGTCAGCGACGGCCCACTGCGGTGGACACCCGCTCGTGAACGGGAGCCCGGCGTCGGGGTGACCCCCAACCCTTTCCCCTAGGAGCCCAGCAATGGCAGCCCCCGATTTTACCGCTTCACGTCTTGGCCTTGTTAACGCTGCAGGTGGTGGCACCTGGGCCGGTGACAACGCCCTCTTTCTCCAGGTCTGGGCCGGTGAAGTTCTCACCGCGTTCCGTAAGGCCACCATCTTCGAACCCCTTCACACTGTCCGCACCATCTCCAGCGGCAAATCCGCTTCGTTCCCCATCGTGGGTCTGAACTCAGCGGCCTACCACACACCCGGCACAATGCTGACGGGCACTGCGGTCAAGAACGCTGAGGCCGTCATCAAGATCGACGACAAGCTCGTGTCCAACGTGTTTGTTGC
>Ga0114978_10003592_pt1 | contig 12665 bp, 7 predicted proteins | sample S_140212_EF_Meta_FD_87027 | JGI IMG/M metagenome (GOLD analysis project Ga0114978, IMG submission 87027) | Freshwater microbial communities from Lake Simoncouche, Canada to study carbon cycling - S_140212_EF_MetaG | ecosystem: Environmental > Aquatic > Freshwater > Lake | place: Lake...
GGATTATGCAACTTCGAGGCAGCAGTACTACTATCCTAGAGAGCATATACACGTCAACATCGGGATATATGCAGTTGGTGTTGCTTTCGGACCTTCAAGGAACATCAAGTGGCTTTGTTGCCGCATGGGCCGTATGCACGGACTGCCCTGCCAATTCCGTGTCAGTCAATTCGAGGTCATCACTTACGGATTGTGTTTGCAATGCTGGTTACGAAGGTCCTAATGGAGGTCCATGTACAAGAAGCCCATTAGCATCGTGCGTGTCAGGACAGTACAAGGCGTCAACGACAGCAGCAGTGACGTGCTCTGGCAGCTGTGTGTGTGACTCATCCAGTGGCACGATTTCCGGTGAAATTTCAGACGGTCCCGGAAACTATGTGAATTACGGACAGTGTAAATGGATCATCTCTTCGAGCGGCATTGGTAATATTAGTGTGTCGTTCTCGCAATTTTCGCTAGACTCCAACGGCGTGCCGGGCGACTATCTCGACATAAATAAATGCACGTCGTCTGCATGTACGACTGTCGAAAGGATTATGCAACTTCGAGGCAGCAGTACTACTATCCTAGAGAGCATATACACGTCAACATCGGGATATATGCAGTTGGTGTTGCTTTCGGACCTTCAAGGAACCTCAAGTGGCTTTGTTGCCGCATGGGCCGTATGCACGGACTGCCCTGCCAATTCTGTGTCAGTCAATTCGAGGGCATCACTTACGGATTGTGTTTGCAATGCTGGTTACAAAGGTCCAAACGGAGGTCCGTGTTTAAGAGATATTTGCGAGGCTGGCTATAGCTATTCTGGGCGTCAGACTGCAAATGTAAGCTGTTCGAATGCTGGTTCTGGTGCATGTCCGTGTACACCTTCTACAGGTACGGATTCTGGCAGGATATGTCCCATTGATTGTACGAAATATGACACAATTCCGAACACACAAAAGTATCAAGCGTCTAGTATATGCAGTTGGCTCATAAGTTCGACAGGTGGCATTTTAATATCTTTCCCATATTTTGCTACATACGATATCAATGACGGTGTCAGTGTTGGTGGTCGCTACCTATTCTCATACTCGTCAAAAATAAATAAAATATATTATCAAAACGTATATCAGGAATTCAATGCCACGACTCAATTCACAAGCGCAGGAAATATGCAGTTGATTTTCCAGAGCGATAGCAACAACCAAGGGTATGGATTTATTGCTCAATGGAGTACTGCAGTGGCTTGCGAGGCTTGTGTTGCTGGAAAGTATAAACGTTCACTTGGAAATGAAAACTGCACACACTGTGGGTCTGGTACATACTCGAGCACAATCGGTCTTAAATCATTATGCACAACCTGTCCGCCAAATTCTGGAGCGTCGTGTATTGGATGTAGTTCATGGACACAGTGCACGTGTGATGCTGGTTACTGGGGCGTCAATGCAAGTGCATGCACAGCATGCGACGCAGGCACGGTCAAACAGTCGAACGGCTTTGCGCAACGGACTGCATGTGTGAAGTGTGGCGCCGGTACATACTCGTCAATCGTAGGCGCGAGCACATGTGTAGCATGTGCACTGGGCACGGTTTCAAATCAAAACGGCACTTCCGCCTGCAAAGTGTGCGAAACCGGCACGACCTCGTCACCAGACAGAACCGAGTGCATTATATGCGCGGAAGGAACGCAGGCGACCAACAACGGAACTTGTCAAAATTGTTCCAAGGGATATTACTCCAACGCGGACTCCAATAGGCGTTGCGTTCAATGCCCGCCTGGATTTTATTCCGATGCACCGGCAGCGAAAATATGTACAAGCTGTCGCGCGTGTCCGGATGGATACTACCGCCAAAACTGCTCAGCAATAGTCGGCGGCGGGACGTGCGTGGCGTGCGGCGCTTGCGACGACGGGTATGTCAACGTTGGGTGCATGAACCGAGCGGGACACACCAACGAAAAAGGAGTGTGTCGTCTTCGAAAGTACCTGTCACGCACTCCGCTATGCGACCAGGAACAATCGGGATTTGGGCTCGGTGGATACACGTTCTTGCGCCTCTTTGGTGTTTCTCAGGACGACAGTAGCTTCCAGTGTCGTCGTCGCTGCGACAACGAACAGAATATACTTTCGACGACGGTGTACCCAGACAGTGGAACACTCGCAGAATTGCAAAAACAATTTCCAAATACATACGCCGACAAACGTACGCAGGCATTCAACGGTGGACACTGCAGCGGGCCGTACGCATGCGATGTTTCCAACTGCAACATCGCTGGCAGTGCTGACGACTCACAGGATGACTACAACCCGCTCAAAGCTTGCCCGCTGTACATCGACAAACAAACCGCGCAAGATTTCTGGTCGGCTCTTGCAGCTGACGGCGCAGGTCTACAGTCGAGCGTTGTGTCCGTTGTCAATGCGATGCGCGAAACTGCATGTCAGACGTGTGCATCGTGCGGGAGCGGCGTCGCGCGTGTTGCGGACTGGGGCCGAGGCTGTGCTCGGGATTGCACACAGCTGACGTGTAAGAGCGGGTTCATATTCGACTGGACCGAGGAGGTGCAAACAGCAAAGTGCAAAAAATGTGCGGATCTCGACGACATACGGTTATGTGTCTCGAGCGAGCAGGGCGCCTTCGCCGGCTACGATGTGTCTGGCAGACTGCCCAAGGTATACATGAAGGATTGCACGCCAAAACGTCAGTTGCCACTGCGAGCGTACGAACACAGTTACGGAAGCTGCGTCCAGTGCGCTGATTTGGAAGCGTGTGTACTGCAAGACGATTACTACGGCACGTGTCAGGACGCAAGCCTGCCTACATGCAAGCCATGCTCACACTCGAGCGGGCGCGACCCGACGACGAGCAAGTACTGGGACGGCGGGCAGTACCGAAAGCTCTACTGCCAGCAAAAGCGATGTGCCGTGCTCGCCGGTGTCGCTTTCACTGGCGTGAACGTAGAATCCACGCCGCATCGGCTATGCAACGAAGCGTGTGCGTCCATGGTATGCGCAGGCGATGCAAAGGTTAGGCTGCCATGCGTGTTACCGCATCAGCAGCGGTGCGAGGACTCCATCAACATGGACAAAGCGGTCATCGACGTCGCGTACGCGGCCGTGCGGCACACACCGGCGCATGTTAACTTGCTCGAGCCTGCAACCGACGAGCTGCACCTCTTCGCGAGCTTCGAGAACTCGCTCGTGAGCACGCACGCGTACCAGCTGTCGCTTCGCGCACAGTGTGTGTGGAATGCGGACTTTATTCCCGACAACAGCATGAACCCCGGCGGCATTTCGAGTCGTTTTCAGAGCGAATGCCGACCGTGGTCGCGCAGCCCGCGCACGATCTACCCACTCCTGCCTCTGCAGAACACGGTAGCACCAGACGCGGCCGACGAAAGTGTCTTTGCCCGGCGCGTGCTGCTGAACACGAGTGCACAGGCTGTTGCGTACGCCGCACACCGATCGCTCGAGCGTCCTGCTGACGTGTTCGCCGGCGACATCTACCTCGAGGTGAATATGCTCAGCACGAACAACGCCACGCTCGCTGTGTTCGTTCCTGACGACCGCAACATCGACTCGGCAGCATGGGTGCCGCGCTGGCGCCTGTCCGTGCACGCTCGGCAGATTATTGGCGACACGACCAGGCTTGTCATAGCGGCCGGATCTGAACAGATGTGCTTCGCGTGCTTCTCGCTCGCAAGCAAACAGTCAACGTCGACGTTTTACACGACGAATATGGCAAGCGCGACAGCGTCGTTTCGCGGTGACAAGTTCGTGTTTCGGCACTCGGCAGGCCTGCTTGTATGCGAGCAGCAGGTGCAGGCCAGGACGCACGAGGTGTTCATGCAGGCCCTGTATAACGTGAGCTTCTCGGAACTATTTGCGAGCTCGCTCACAGACGCCTGTGTGTCCTCCTTTGGCATACGCACCGGACATGTCGACGTACCAGCGGACGTGCTTCGCTCGAGTGAGGTCCTGCTGCGTGGAGAGTGTCTCTTCTACGTCTTTTCGCCGACGGCCGTCTACTGTGCCCGCCGTGCAGGCGGCGTGTACCAGGTGCGGTGGCCCACGCAGCCGCAAGCAAATATACTGGACGTATCCGTGTACAACGACTTCGTGGTCCGTACGGTGCAACAGCAGGACGAGACTACCAAGTTCATTTCGTTCGTGTCGAGCGTGGGAAGTGCGTCTGCGGTCGTTGTGAAGCTTGAAGGACTACTCATGTTTGCCCGCGGAGACCCGCGATTTTACTTGAAGCGAACGTCAGACTACAAGTTGCAGCTGAGCAAGCTCGACGCAGTCGGCAACTTCACATTCAGCTTGAACTCAAGTTCCAGCTACGCACAAAATGACGTGGCTGTGCTGTTTTCGACGCGCGTGCCGATCAGCATGAGGAACACGGTGCTGGAGTACGCGCACGACTTCGTGGTGTTCGCCACGGCCAAGTACAGCCTGGCGCACGTGTTTGTGTATGTGGCGGCGTTAGACGTGCGATCTGCTGTGCTCAGCACGTACGCGATGCCCTCTGCCGTGTACGATATCGCGAGCGACAAGCAGGCCACACGCATCAACGGCGCGTACGAAAGGATGTCGGAAGCTGGAGAGGCAACGCTGTCAGCGGCATGGCTCGCACCGGACACGTTGCTGCTAAGTGTCGCAATCGAAAATGTTCCGACAACCAAGTTCCAGACCGTGCTCATTAATGTCACGAATCTCGAAATCATACAGAATACGATGCACCCCGACTTGCTCCGCGCGTTCAGCGCGCCGTTTGTGCGCCTGTCGAACGCGCTCGCATCGTCCGGCGTACTGCTCAGCTGCACCGAGTGCCAGCCGACGGCGACTGGCCGCAACGTCGCGGGCTTCTTTGCGTACGGCGCATCGTCTGTGTCGTATCGCCGGCTGGTAGCGTGTGAAGAAGCGAACATGTACGTTGAAGAGAACATGGCGGAAAAGCTGCCGATCCAAACATGCGCACGGGTGGTGGCAGATTCAGCGCATGAGTATACGGACGCTTTGTTCGGGTATACGGACGCTGTGTTCGAGATGACATTGACATGTGCGACTCTTGACTCACTAGAGGTTGTCCTCGAAATGCCGGTCGGTAGCACCGTGGAATTCGCGCGAGGGGAAGTGTACTACACGCACGACGTCGCGCGCGTGCTTCTGTATGCGACATGCAACAACTACGAGCCATTGCATTCTGCCAAGGCGTACAAGAGTGGTACGTGTGCACAAGGCTGCGTGGTCGGTCTGACAGACGGCAGCTTCAAGCTGTCGCGTGGCGTGCGGATCGAAAGCGTGCGGCATCGCTCTGGCATGTCGCCCGCGTCGGCCTTGTGGAACCGTTTCGTGCTGCTGCAGGCAGGTGTTACAAGCAACTTGCAGTCGGCGACGGAAGTCACACGCGAGGCGTGGCAAAAACACAGCGTGACTTGCCGCCGCATCGTGCCGAGACAACAGATCCTGATACAGACGCAACGGCATGTGTCCGTAGAGACACTCGCGGCAAATGAAGCAGGCGACGACGACCAGCGGATCGCGTTCGATGCGCTCGCAGTCGTGCCCGTGCTGAGTGAGGGTCTTGTTTCCGTGCTCGCTGGCAATACGTCGAGGCTCATGACAGTAGTGTACGTGCCGTCGTTGTTCGACCTCAAAATGCTTGCCCTCGAGGCGTTGGCGTACGGCGACGACGTGGACGACTGGGCTCGTGTGCACGCGTCGGTAGTCGTCGCCGCGGCACCCTCGCATCTCGCGCACTGCACGTACGCCGCACGGCTTTTGCCCGTCGACGACGATTTGCGCGCGATCGACCACGCGACGAGCACGGGCTGCGTGCTCAACTTGGCGGTTTCGCCGCAGTGTCACATTGAGCTGCCACGGAGTCTCAGGAACGCGGCGTCGGTTGTCGGTGTCGAGGTCATGCCTTTGACGAGCGGCTGCGAGCTGCTCGACGACGCACACGACGTGGCAGTCGAGTTCGCGCCGTTCATGCAGATTTCGCAGTGCCCCGCGCAGCACTTCCTGCATGCTGACAGCTTGACGTGTACGCCGTGCGACGAAGGCGAGCCGTTCTGCGGGCCGGGGCAGTTTGTGAGCGGCTGCCTGGCGCTCATCTACCCGTTCACCGTCCCACAGTGCCTGCAGTGCCCGCTACCGAACCACAGCTCGTTTGCTATCACTTCGAGCGGCTGCAGCGAGTGGCATTGTCTGCAGGGGTTCTACAGACTCGACGGTGCATGTGCTGGATGCACGGCGCAGCTGCTTCTGGGCAGCACGGCCTGCCGTAACATCGGCGGTCGAATGCGCAAGAACTGCACGAACGTCGAGAACGAAAAGTGCGTGGACTGCCCGCAAAAGCCGCGGTACACACAGTGGACAATATCGGCCACTGCGGAATGCACGTGGCAGTGCATGCCTGGGTACTTTGCGGTCGCGGGCGGATGCGAGCTTTGCTTGTCCTTCGACGAAGCCGTCGCGAACCTCGCGATGAGCGGCCTGCGCGGCACCGGCGCGTTCTACCGGTTCCGCTCGTGCACGGCCTCGGCGCAGGCGACGTCTGAGAAGTGCTCCGCGCGCGACTTTGGGTTCGACTTGAACGGCACTTACACGGCGGATGCGCCGGCGTTCGACGAGGATTGCGTGCTGAACTGCGCCGAAGACAGCAACCTGCACGCGGTGCGCGTCAACGTGTCGCGCGCGGAAAACACAAGCGAGTTTCAGTGGAGAGCTCGCATGTGCCGGACGTGCACCGACGCAGCCTGGCCGACCTTTGTCAACGGCACGCACCTCCCGCGGCGTGCGTTTGTCATGAGCTCGTCGTGTGTGTCGACGTGCCTCATCAGCGCGGGCGCTTTTGCGACAAATGACACGCGTGTGTGCCTGTGGTGTCCGCCGGCGGCGTGTGCAAACGGCACGTTCTGGTCGTCCAGCGACAACTGCACGTCGTGCCAGCCGTGCGCCGCGGCGCGAACCGGCGGCGTCTTCACGAGCGCCGGGACGCTCGACGACGCACACTCGTGCTCGCAGCAGTGTCCAACCGGGTCCTACATCCTCGACGCGAGCACTTGCAGGTTGCACTCGACGCTCGCATGCTCCGACGGCCTGCAGTACGCGATTCCGGGCACGTCGTCGTCGGACGCGCAGTGTGGCACGTGTGCAGACTGCAGCGGCGCGCGCGAGAAGGTCGCGTGCAACGCGACAGCCAACCGCCAGTGCGAGAGCTGCGGCGCGATAGACGCGTGGAGCAGCGCGTGGTCGCCGCAGGGGTGTCGGCTGCTGTGTCGCACGACCGAGGGGTACACGAAGCTGTACACTGCCACCGGCGAAGTGTGCCGCAAATGCCTCGCGTGTCCGCTCGGCCGCACGCTGCCGAGCGCGCCAGTCGATTGCACGTGCGCACCGTGCCCGAGCATTCCGCCGAAGGCTTCGTACACCAAAGGCTGCATGTGGACGTGTCCGCTGTTCCACGTCGCGACGTTCGACAGGGTGTCTGCCGCGATGCAGTGCGAGTACACGATCAAGCAGACGTCGAACGAGGTATACAAGCTGCGCGCGAGATCGCCTGTCGCGTGCGCACCTGGGCAGCGGCTCACACAGCAAACGCGCCTCGCAGCGTACACGAGCTTGCAGTGTGAGCCGTGCGCGCTGCCGGCGGGGCTGCAGCTCGCGCAGCTCAATGTTACCTGGACGTGGGACAGGGCATGCGCGTGGCAGTGCCTCTGGAACCTGCAGAAGGTCTCCACGCTCGGTGGCTACACATGTGAACATCTGCATTACACGCACCTAGCACCTGCTCGCGCGGCAGCCGGTCTGTCGTCGACACAGCTGCTGTTGGTGCTCGTGTGCGCTGTCGTCGTGCTTGTATTCGCCCTGTGCTGTCTCAGCAAGATGCAGCGGTAGTTTGCGCGCGACAATTCATTTCTGTTCAGTTTAATAAAGCACGAACAAAGACAAACACTACGTGTGCTGCTGTACGGTCTCGAGTTCGATGTGGTATGCGTGGCCGTACGCGCAATGCGTGCACGTGGCCGGCGGCAGTGCATGCACGTCCTCCTGCACGAAGCCAGCACCGTCGCGGTCGCACACGGGACAGGTGACTATGCACCACCCGGACTTGACTCCGAACACGAGGTGCGCGGCGACGCGCACGACTGGCACGCGAGGCGGACGTGTGGCGAGCGTGGGCGCCGCTGCAGCGGCCGTGGCAGCGTCTGCAGCGTCAGCAGCGTCAGTCACGGCAGGCGTAAGGCACGATGAGGCGGTCATGAGTTGCTCTGAGTCAAGTTCCATTCCTTTGCGACCAACACTCGATAAAATTCAAATGTACCGAAACGTCTCTTCGTGCTTTTTTGTGGTGGAAAACTGTTATGCACACCGTGACGAGTGCTCGGCAGTTCATATAAAAGAAGACATGTCTCTGCATATCGTGAGATGTCCGCAGATCCTGCTGTCGTCGCAGGCTTGCAGGCCCAGCTCGCACTTCTGCAGGAGCGAGATCGGCAGCGCGACATGGAAGACGCGCGCGCTCGCGAGCGCGGCAGGCGCTACCTCGAGCGGGATGGCCGCGCGGCCCGCGACTTTGCGCACCTCGTCGTGGATGTCGTCGGCGACGCAGCAGCGGTCGTTGCCGAGAACCCCGAGATCTCCATGTTTGTGTTCAGCGTCGCTGCCTTTTTTGGCGGGTTCAACCCGTTCAACTACATGGTGAACTGGGCGATTGGTCGGGTGTGGCCGTTCCGCATGTAGTGCGGGTTCAACCGGTCCAACTAAGTGCGTGTCGTTGATTTGTTAGTGCTGAGACTGATTGCTGCTGCGAGCACACAGTCACTCAATAAACGAACGACAAACGCAACCACAATTTCAGTAACGCCGCATATGACTGCATGTCAGCGGCAGCAGGTTCGACGCCGAGGTTTGCGCGCACGTAGGCGAGCATGTGTGTGTACACGACATCGCACGGCAAGACACTGTGCAGGCCGCAGATGCGCACGTCCGTGCACTCATGTGCATACAGTGCCCAGTAACTGCGCAGTGCGTCGCACAGGATCTCGTAGCACTGCTCGCACTTCTGCACGCTCTCGAGGCTGCCGGCGTCGAGCAACGTCTGGTGCAGTCTGTCGCTCATTGCATTCAACACAATGCCTTTTTGGAGCTTGCGGCTGTCGTTTTGCTCTGTCGTCACGGCGCCTTGACTCGCGCGCTGCATATCAGTGGCGATCATGACTGCGTGCAGGTCGTGCGAGCTGCACACGCCGTCGGTCGCGTCCTCGCCGCGGCATGCCAGCACGGGCATTGGCGGCAGCGGCAGAGACACAAGGATGATTGCGATGCGAGCCTCGCGCTCATGGCGGTCCATGCGGTGCGCGGCCTACATGCCGGAGACACATGCCCACGAAGCACAAAAAACGGACCGCGTGATTTCCTGAAAGCCATAAAATGGCTCTTGGTTAGAAGGGCGTACGTTTCGTCATTTCCAAGACCCTCTCTCTCTCTCTCTTTTTACATATGAAAATATATATATATATATATATATATATATATATATATATATAAATATATATAAATTGAATGAAAGAAGAAGAAGATGAGAGACTTGGAAATTTCAGAAGCGAACGAGACTTCTATGTCGGTTGGAAAAGATTTTTTTCGCAATTCGTTTGATCGCGTTTGAGAATGAACGCAGGTGTAGCCGACGGCGAGATGCTGCCGGCGTTCGTGTGCCCGTGCTCGCACGACGGGTCGCTCGGCAACACATATGCGAGCGTGCTTGTGCTCGGCGTGGACAACGTCGCGAGCACGTTGGCCGGAATGGGCACTTGCGCGGCCGTCGCCAACACGTCGTCGTACTGCGTGCTGTGCAGACGCATCACCCCGTCGCTCAACGCCTCGCGGACGATGCAGGAAAACGTGATGCAGTGGGAGCCGCAGCATTCCTTCTACGTCGCGTGTGCGCAATTCATCAAGACGTGGCCGAAGAAGACGCGCGGCACGAGACTACGCGACCGAAAGCAGAACAAGCGCCTTGTCGAGGACGCCAGTGCGCTTGCATAGTTCTGGCAACGGATAAACGCCCAAGACAGCCATGAGGACCGGCACCTCGTCGACATACAAGGTGAGTGTGTCGCGTGGGCGCAGCAACAGCGGCGTCCCGCTCGCTCTGCTGCTGACGACAGCAATTAGCTTGCGTGGCGCGTTTTCGCGGACGTTGGCCTGCGTCTGCTGCACCTTCACAACGAGGTCGGTGTTGCAGTCGGAGGTCGCCTCGAGGCGCACCGTCTTTATGCCCTTGCGGAAGCCGTGCTGCTGCAACAGCGTTGGTGTCGGCATGTCTGACAGGACGTGCTGCGTATAAAGCATGTGACACGTAAAACCAAATAGCCGTCGTTGTGGGTAAAGAAAGTGGCGAAAGTATATTAAAACGGTATGAAAGCATTTACATTGCACACGGACTTTGCCTGTCTCTCTCTCTCTCGCAATCTAAATCTATTTGGTCGTGCGTTTGGCGAAGAAGTCCGTCTTCTGTTGCTTTGTCGCCTGCATGGTCGAAGACTGCGACTGCTGCTGCATGCCAAGGCGGATAGCGGACAGGGGCACCCACATCTTGTCCTCGTTGCGCTTGTAGAAAGTGTAAACGAATCCGTTTCCCTTGTGGTAGCTGGGGTCTGCAATGCGCCCGCAGAAGTTATGGAACGCTGTCGGGGACACGAAGTAGACGTCGTCAAGCGACGGGGTTTGTCCTGCGGAATACCGGATTCGCCCGTCGGGAAGAAGGTCGCCATAGAAGCGCTCGCCCTTGCGCTCACTATAGAACACCCTGTCACCGACAGCCAGAGCCTTGCTTGCCAGAAGGTCGGCATACGAGGGCAGGTCATTATTGGGACCACCAAACTGCCTGACGACAGACATGTTGACGCCGACGCCTGCGCTTGTCGAGGTGATGCCCGACTGCCCGAGGCCGGCCTCAAGGTTGGGCCATATGCCGCTGCCGGTGTCCTCGACGCGAATATCATCGATCATGGACGTGTCCCGGGCATCGATCATGGACAAGTCCCCGACGGCCTCGTGATTGCTCTCGTTGCTTGCGGCAGACGACGGCACCGTCATGCCATATCTCTTTTTGTATGGCATGCAGTGTATGTTTGACGTGGCCGTCTTCTCCACGGCGCGTCCGATACTGCCGCCTGCGTGCACGGGCTCGCGGACGCCAATCATATTGGCGCCTGCAGAGGCAGCGCCGGATGTGAGCATCATGAGGAATTCTGAGTCAAATGGATTCAAAGTGACACCTGTGCTTTATGACGTGGCGAAGAGACAAAATGACGTGGCAAAAAAATTGACAAAAAATGATTTTAGTGGTCTATGGAAATAATTTTGGTGGTCTATGCGCAAGTGCTTATAAAAGAGGCGCAGCATGCGCGCATGAGTGAGAGTGCGGAAAAGAAACAAAAGGTGCTTGACGAAAGAAAGCGAGACGAGATCGTAATCATTTCGAACGCGGGGGACATACGCCCGGACGAGACTGTTCCAGACACGATGGCGACGTTTTTTCTGGATCAGTTGCGCAGCGTCAGAAGCTATGTGTGCGTGCCGGGTATTGGTGTGACGAAGTTCTTGGCGAACTGGCAATATACGAGGACAGATGACCTCGGTAACGTTACATACTACGGCAGACGTTACGTGAAACAGATGATCACGAGCACAAGCTCGTTGACGGGTGCTGCAGGGGGTATTGATTGCGATGTCATGTTTCTGTTTTGTCACGGGAAAGATAGAAGCAGCGTGAGAAGGACGCCTGCATATATCGCCTTCCACGAAGACGATAGCGTCGATGTGAATGGCAATCACCGTGATTGTTCGGCCCCAGCATCGAGGATATGGGCTTGTTCGTCGTACACTGAAGGCGGACAGACGTTCACGAAACCGAGAAACACCGTCCATTTGTCGGAGGTGGTCAATAATGCGAAGCTTGTGGTGATGCTGTGCTGCCACAGTCACGATATCTTACACGAACATGAAAGTGAAGACGGTACATCCACGAATGAGTTCGTTTCATTCAACGTACCAACCGTACATGAGCCGACGATCAATATTTTCCTCGCCTTGCTGATCACTTCTATCGAAAGCTGTACACTCCGAACAGGCCCTTGGAATGAGCTCATCAAGAGAAACGTTTGTCAAGTTATGCTGTGGGTCCAAAAGTATGGTGAATACGACGATGAAGAAAGATTTTGGAATTTTTTACTGACAAAACGCATTGTCACGATGACAGGGCATGTTTTCGACGACGGCTTGCCGGCGTTTCGAATCAATGGAAGTATTCATCACTATCCGCTTTTCCACATTGAAAAGCAGGATGTGTTGCTGGAGTTACAGACATTAAACCTGCGGGGCGGTTCGTGTACCACTGCCACACATGCCTCGATCACTCACGAACGCGACGAAAATGAGCTTATTGAATGGACAAATGGAAAAGCGTTCACGCAATCCAGTCATACACAGCAAGAACCTGCATCACTCGACGTGCTGTTGCTTCAACTTAAAGGCCTTCTGTATGGTGCTTGATGTGTCTTGAAAATGGTGGCCCTTGGCGAAATTAAAAAAAAATGCCCCTTCGCAATAGAAATCGCGTTCGCTTCTGAAATTTCCAAGACCCTCTCTCTCTCTCTCTCTCTATTTTTTTATATA
>Ga0114978_10003593_pt1 | contig 12663 bp, 4 predicted proteins | sample S_140212_EF_Meta_FD_87027 | JGI IMG/M metagenome (GOLD analysis project Ga0114978, IMG submission 87027) | Freshwater microbial communities from Lake Simoncouche, Canada to study carbon cycling - S_140212_EF_MetaG | ecosystem: Environmental > Aquatic > Freshwater > Lake | place: Lake...
ACTAACCAACAGCTATATGTATTCTCCGGATCAAGTTGGATTTTGGTTGGCCCAAACTTTTCTACAGGTTTACAATCAGGCCCAGTTGTAGAATCGGTCATTGACAGTGATAACTTTGATAGAGTTATTGTGACCTTCTATGTAGAAGACAAACCAATTATAGTTATTAGTAAAGATAGTTTTACTCCTAAAAATTCTATCAACGGATTTGCAGCAATTAAAACCGGCATCAATATTACCAGCTTGGATGTTGGTGATGGCGGATTCCTTCCAAAGTTCTATGGCACTGCTATTGCAGCGGACGCTCTAAATGTTGGCGGCACAGCAGTAGCCGCAGCTAAATTTTTAAGATCAGACACTACCAATACGACAGAACAAAATTTTAATATTAGAAATAATGCCGGTCTTACTATCGGAATCGATGGAACATTCAGTTTAACATCAACATCAACAGCTGCCAAAATTTACAATGCTACGGCCGGTGCAAGTATTGACCTTCAGACTAACAGAAACGGAGTTCCGGATACTGTTCTAAAAATTGTCAACAATACAGTGGGTGTCAATGTAGCCGCACCAGACGAAGCATTGACTGTTAGCGGAAATATCAAAACTGATGGCAGTTTAATTCTTACTAGTATTACCGAAAGTACCAACTTTAATAACGGTAGCTTTAGAACCGCAGGCGGTATAGCGGTAACAAAAAACGCACTAATTGGAAAAAATATTGATGTATATGGCCAAACTATTATCACATCAATTGAACCAAGAGAAACAGAAAAATATGACAGTGGTAGTTTAACACGAAGATGGAATACAGTTAGAACTAAAACGCTGATTGCAGATACCTTAGTTGGGGCACTTGAAGGCAACATCATCGGTAATGCTACTACAGCGACTAACCTGCGTTTTCCAACAACTTTTAAAATGCAGGGTGATGTAACTTCTGCAAATATCACATTTGATGGACAGGTGGGCGGTACCACAAAAACTTTTGAAACGGTTATTACTTCGGGTATTATTTCTAGTAAAGTTCAGCCTAGTCCAAATGTGTCAAAAGCTGACGACTTTGTACTGGTTTTTAGAGCAGGCGAAGGTCTACTAAAAGAAACTAGAGATGTGTTTGTCGGCGACCTCGGAGTACCAATTGGTACAATTATGCCATTTGCTGGCTCCGCAGCACCCTATGGTTATCTATTATGTGATGGCAGCGAGCAAGAAATTGCAAAGTATCTATCATTGTATAATGTTATTGGAACTATCTACGGAACACCGTTTAGAGGACAAGCAGGATTAACATTTGTATTACCTGATATGCGTGGCCGTTTCCCCCTAGGCAAACACGACATGGACAATAATAATACAGTTCCATTGGGCGGCGGCTTTATTGATGCAGGAGGCGGCCTGCCAAGCGGAGAAGCCATCCCTGCAGGAAATTTTGTTGTTGGTCGTCGATATACAATTTCAAGTGTTGGTTCAACTAACTGGCCAAGTATCGGAGCTAGTTCGTCAGCAATTGGCACTACATTTACTGCAACCGGTGTAGGCAGCGGTACAGGATCTGCAACATTAGTTCCTAGGGTTGATGATATACAAGCAAGAACACTAGGCGGAGCCAGCGGTGATTATAGAAATACTTTAACCGCAACTAATATTCCACAACACGAACATGACTTCAAAGCACTCAACGATGCTGGTACCAAAGGCAGTAATCAATATCATGCAACACGACTAGATACTGCAAGTCCTCCGGGAATTGAACCAGGGGAAGGAGCCTTCTTAGGTCGTGGTCCTACAACCCCCGGCCAAATGCAATATCTTCCAAGCAGCGGCGGCGTATTAGGTTATACAACAACACAGTTAGGACAGAGTTTTTCAATTATGAATCCTTACTTAACATTGAACTACATTATCCGTTCAGGACCACCAGTATTCTAAGAGATAAAATATGGCATATTTAATTACTAAATCAGACGGAACAACATTAACTACAGTATCAGACGGACAACTTGATGATTTGTCTACTGATCTTACTCTTATAGGTAAAAATTATAGTGGGTTCGGCGAAGCATTTAATGAAAATTTAATTAAACTTTTAGAAAATTTTGCCAGCACAGCGAGACCCACTCGCCCTATTCGAGGACAAATTTGGTTTGATGTTACTGAATTAAAATTAAAAGTCTACAACGGCACAGCATTTCAGCCGGTTAGTTCTGCAACTATTGCCGCAACACAACCAACATCTTTAACTCCAGGCGACCTATGGTTTGATGACACAAATAAACAGTTGTATTTTTATGACGGTATCAACACATTACTTCTAGGTCCTAGTTATGGTCTGGCTCAAGGCCTTAGTGGAATTCGCGTAACTACAATTTTAGATTCGTTGAATCAAAGCAAGGTTATTACTAGCCTATACAACAATGGAACATTGATCGGAATCTTCTCAAGCAGTGAAACAGAGTTTACTCCAAAAATTCCAATTTCCGGATTTAGCGGAACAGTTATTCCTGGTTTCAATGCCAGTACTATTGCCGGTCTTAAATTTAATGTAACTGCCACTAATTCCGAAAAATTAGGCGGAAGATTAGATACAACCTATGTTAGAAATGATACCAGCGGAGTAATTGGCGGAAAACTAGGAGTTACACTGGGAGTTGAAATTGGAGATGCACAACAGGTCAAGTTGTTAGAAACCAATGGTGACCTATTGTTACAGAATGTTGCACAAAATAAATTTATTAGGATAAGTGCTCGTAGGGGCGCAGTACAAGATGATGCAATAGTTATTGAGCCAAGTTCTCAGACTGTAAAAATCTATGATGGATTTTTAAATAGTCAGACTACAGTAGGTGGTAATCTAACAGTTAATGGAGATTTGCGTGTTCTAGGTAATACTGTAGCCGTTGATGTTGCAAATCTTCGAGTTGAAAATAAACAAATTGAATTAGGCACCTCAGCCGACAGTTCTGTTTTAACTAACGAGCAAGCCGACGGTGGCGGTATTATACTACGATCATCTGGCACGGGAGGCAACAAGGAAATTTATTGGAGTCTTGCTAAGGATGCCTGGGCTTTCAATCAAAACGTTGATTTAGAATATGGCAAGTCATTTAGAATTAACGGAGTTGAGGTATTAAAGTACAACGAAGGTGCAGCCACTTATGAACTCACAAATGCTGTAACACGAGCTACAGGTATTAACATTTTTGGTGTTCAAGCAGAATTTACTATCGATAATATCTATGTGAATAACAATAGAATTGCCTCAATTAATGGCAATGGCGATATTGAATTGTATCCTAACGGAACCGGCAATGTTGTATTAAACGGAACAGCAAGGATCATCGAAATAGGTGAACCGGTGGGAATATCTGATGCTGCTACTAAAAACTATGTTGATGTTCAACTTAAAGCAAAGCCCTTGGCATTATCGATGGATATCAGTGATGGAAGGACTAATGAACAAATTGCTGAAGATTTAGAATCCATTGCTCCCGTACTTGAATACGACAACGGTACAGTTGCTAGAATCTTATGTACTATTGTTTCGGAAGTACGACCAACACTAAACATGAACTCGTATTCAAATAAATCTACAGCAACATTCAACACACCATCGGGCACAGGAGCTGCATTAATTGATGTTACATTTAGCGATGTATCAATTCCTGCGCCTGCATATAACATCAGCAGAATTGTAAAAACATATCAAATAATTGCAAATGCATGGACATTTGTGTCATAATGAAATACGGAGCGATAAATGGCCTACATAATTAATAGATTCGACGGAACACAACTTACTATAGTTGATGATGGTATTTTAGATACCAGCACTCCTGTGGGCTTAATTGGTAGAAATTATACCGGCTACGGTGAAGTTCAAAACGAAAATTTTATTTTCTTACTTGAAAATTTTGCCAACGCAAGTCCGCCAGCTAGAGCATTAAGTGGACAAGCATGGTATGATAAAGGCGCAAAAGCTCTAAAAGTTTACAATGGTACAACCTGGCTAAGCATCGGTAATGCTACAGTCAGTGAAGAAGAACCTGCCCACAGTAATGGCGGATTGTGGTTGAAGACAACAACACAGCAGTTATTTGTCAGTGATGGAATAACCTGGAGGCAAGTTGGCCCAGAAGCCGCTGAAGGTTTTGCAGTTACAAAAATGACCAGTACTATTATTAAAGATAGTCTCGGAGCAAATAAACCAGCAATATTGTCTCAAATAAACGGTGAAACGACAGCAATTATTGTTAATGAAGATTTTACAATAAACTCAGCCACAGAGATTTCAGGGTTTAATCAATTAACTCGCGGCATTAATTTAAAATCTTCAAATTATTTTTCTGGTGCATTAAAAGGTAATGCTGATTCTGCTTCTAGATTAGAAACTTCTAGAACAATTAATTCTGTTGCTTTTAATGGTACAAGCAATATTACAATTACAGCAAACACTAACCAACCATTGAAAGCCGGAGACTTTATCATTGGATCTGAATTTAACGGAGCATTTGAGACCACTTGGGATATCAATGCTACCTCAGAGAATTTAATAGGTACTGTAGTATCAAGAAACTCTGTAGGAGGATTTTCAGCAACTATTATTAATTCTGATTTATTTGGTGATGTAGAAGGTAATGTTACAGCAGTAGCCGGAACTAGTACATTTAATGAAATTGTGGTTAAAAGTATCATTGGTGAAACATTTTCTGGACTTGCCGATCGATCAACAAGATTAGCAACTCCTAGACTTATTAACACTGTGCCGTTTAACGGAACTCAAGATATCACATTGCCAGTTCCTGCTGAAACACTTGTTGGCTTAACACTTGCACCTAATGTTGTTGATTCTTTGTTAACAAGTCTAGGAAAATTAGTTGCATTAGAAGTAGAAGCTCCTGGCATTATAGTTGGTGATGGCAATAATCTTAATATCAAAATAGAAGGATTTACACCTACATTAGAATCTGATGTTTCAAATGCAATAAAATTAAAATTACTAACCGGCTCTGTAACAATTGCGCCAACAACTATTACATTTGTTTCGGCAAATGCAGCTAATGCTGACGGAGTGTTATCTCCAGCATTTGTTCCAGACTATACTTTAAGTACTCCTGCTAATCAACGACCGGTATTGGGATTACCTAGTCATAGATGGAAAGACATTTATTCGGCCGCTGCAACATTAGATGTATTAAAAACCACTACACTAAGTGGTAGAACAACAGCTGACGAAGTTACAGTATCTAACAGGTTAATTGTTAACAACGGAACTTACAGTGCGTTATTTGGAAATGTAACAGGAAATGTAACAGGAAATGTAACAGGCGCTGCCAGTTTAAACATGTTAAAATCCGGAGATACACTAACTGGAGATATTAGTTGGACTAGTTCTGGCCGAGGACTAACTTGGTCTATGAATACAGACACAGCAAGTATTAGATATTATAACTCAGCTGATAACTCAACCGACAATAGATTGGAGTTTAATACCAGTGATAATCTAGATGAATACTTTAGATGGACACATACTACTGGTGGTAATACATTTGAATCAATGAGGTTAACACCTACTGCTCCGGGTATTGCAAATCTTCGAGTAACCGGACAAATCATTGCTACTTCTGGAGTCTCTGCAGCAACTTATATTGGAGATGCTAATCAACTTACCAATTTAAATGCCACTCAATTATTAACTGGCACAGTTCCGACTGCTAGGCTGGCTGGAACATACAATATAAACATTGCAGGAAATGTTGCAGGTAACGTTACTGGAAACACTCAAGGAACTCACACTGGTCCTGTAATTGGAAATGTCACAGGCACAGCCAGCGGAAATCTAGCAGCATCCGGTGGTACATTAACCGGCGATTTAAACTGGACAACTACCGGTCGTGGTATTACCTGGGGCATGAATACCGACGGAGCAAGTATCCGTTTTTACAATACAGGCGATGGTGATGGGTCTAGCAGATTAGAATTTCAAACTACTGACAACGGCAATGAATATTTTAGCTGGACACATGCCAGCGGCAGCACATTTGAATCGATGCGCTTAGTCCCAAATAGTAACGGCAATGCCGCTCTTACTGTATTTGGTAATGCCACAATTAATGGTACAACAACAGGAACATTTAGCGGAGTTGGAACATCATTAACTCTTAATGCTGGAAATTTAACAACTGGTACCGTGCCGTCAGCTAGATTAATTGGAACCTATGCAATCAGTGTTACTGGAAATGCTAATTCGGCAACTTCCGCTGGAACAGCAACTAATCAAGCTGGTGGTTCTGTAAATGCAACAACAGGGTCATTTAGCGGAAGAGTAGCACAATCTATCAGCGGTTTCCATGCAGCTTCAAAAGAAGTTATTTCAACTAGAACCGACAGCGGATTTTTTGACTGGAGTGCTCCTACTACAGCTAATGGTTGGCCAGTTAACGGTAGCTGGCATCATTTGTTGTCTAGCACTCATGTAAATGATGCCAACTATTTTGCCATGCAGTTTAGTGCAGATTTTTATGCACAGAATTTATACTATAGAAGTACAGCAGGTAGTGGGTCAACTGCTTGGAACAAAATATTACATAGTACTAATTTTAACGATTATGCTCCTACTAAAGGTGGCACAGGTGCAACTGGCACTTGGAATATTTCAATTCTTGGTAATGCAGGCACAGTTACAACTTTAAACTCCGGACAAATTGTATCAGCATTAGGATATACTCCGGTTAATCCTGGAGCATTAACTAATCAATCCGGATCTGCTATTAATGGTACAACAGCAACTTTTAGCGGTCAGGTAAATGTTTCAACAGCAGGCATTAGATTTCCAAATGATCCTTATGGGGGCGGCGGCGATGCTGCCAGCATCACATACGAATCAGTTAGTGGTGAAAAAACTAGATTACGCTTTAGAGTAACTAATGATGCTGGCATTACTACAGTTGATGACAAAGCAGAATTTATTGTTCCAGACAATGACAGTTTATTAGTCAACGGTTATGTTACACTTAATGCTGCAAACTACAATAGTTACTCCCCAACATTGTCTGGTGGTAACGCTAGCGGAACATGGGGTATTAATATCACTGGATCAGCTGGATCAGCTGGATCAGTAGCGTGGAATGCAATTTCTGGAAGGCCTAATAATTTTGTTTTTAACGACGGCGGAACCTACAGTATCAATGTAACTGGCAATTCCGGTACATCTACAAGCACTCGATATGTGCAAGCCCCAGATGGAAGTAGAAATCCTAACGATATACTGCCTTATTCATCAGGCCATGCGGTTAGATTTGATTTTTCTAATGCAGGATATGTAGGTACTGGTGGAAATTATGCCGGCGTTATGACATATACTCCTTGGGACGGTACAACTGCAAGTACTGGAGATGCTAGCTATCAATTGGCTTTTGGATCAACAACACTCAACGGCGGCGGCACACCGCAACTGCGTATTCGTAAGGGTATTGACAGTAGTTGGAACAGTTGGTATGATCTATTAACCAGTGCAAATTACAACAGCTACTCTCCAACACTAACTGGTGGAAATGCCAGCGGAACTTGGGGAATTAATATAACCGGTAATGCTGGAACAGTATCGACTTTATCATCTGGACAAATTTCCTCGGCATTAGGGTACACTCCTGCCAACGGCAGTGGTGCTGGATTAATTAACGGCGAACAAAATTATCAAGATAACGTTTTAAAACGAGCAACTATTATTGATTATAGTCTTGCCCATAATTCATTAAACAATGTATCTGGCAGTACAACAGTGAATCTTGAATTAGGAAACTATGCTTCTGCAACAGCAGTTGGCGCAGTAACTTGGACATTTGCCAACCCTCCAACAGGCGCCAGAACTGGAAGTTTAATTTTAGAATTAACCAATGGTGGTGCCTATACACAATACTGGCCTGCAAGTGTCAGATGGCCCAGCGGATCAGCACCAACTCTAACATCCAGTGGTGTTGATGTGTTGGTATTCATTACAGATGATGCTGGTAGCAATTGGCGTGGCGCAATTACCATGGCAAACAGTAGGTAAGATATGCTAACACTTGAACAAGTATTGATAGCAGCAGCTCAGTACTATAATCCAGAAGCTAGAGATCAACAAGAATTTCCAACTCCTGGCACATATTCGTTTACAGTTCCTACAGCAGTAACATCTATATGTGCTGTTGCAATTGGCGGTGGTGGTGGCGGTGCAAGTGATGTTAACGATGGCGGTGGCGGCGGTGGCGCCGGACTACAATATAGAAATGATATAGCAGTCACTCCCGGCGAAACTCTTACAGTTGTAGTTGGATCTGGAGGAGCTCCTGGAGTTAATGCAGCCACCGGTGGCGCCTCTGGACTTTATAGAAGTGGTACTCAGTTAGTCTATGCGACCGGAGGAGCCGGCGCCCGCAGTCAATTTGGTGGACCAGGTGGAGCCGCCAGCAGTAACGGTGCAACTTCTATTCCTTATGCTCCATTAGGTAATAGCAGTTTAAGTTCAGTTGGTGGTGTACTTTCAGTAATAACAGATACTAATGTTGATGACACTTTCTATCAAATCAACCTACCATTTACTATCTATTTTTTAGGGGTGCCTTACACTCAAATATTTGTAGGCTCAAATGCATATATAACATTTTCAGCAGGTAGTAGTTTATACTACGGATACTCAGCAAGCCAACCTCCTGGCCCACATGTATTGATATATCCTGCAGATCGAAGACTATATCAATTGTATAGTGGTCGTCTTAATGCAGGAACCAGTAATGACAAATTTGTAATTCGTCAACATGGCGGCGATTACGCTACTCCTAGTAGAACCAACATTTGGGAAGCACATTTTTATCCAAATGCAAATTATTTTGATATATTCTTTATCACTGAACCGGGTGGAAATTATGTTACTCCAGCAATTAGTAATGGTAGTAGTTATCTAGCCAGTTATGCTAGCACAGCAGGAACAGCGGTTCGCATAAGCACGGTTGACCCCTCGGCAGTAGGAATTGCTGGATTTAGTGGAGGAGCTGGCGGTAGCGGCTCAGCAGCATTTGGCGGAAATTATTTAGCAGGTGGCGGCGGCGGTGCCGCAGGGTATGCTGCCAACGGTGGCGGCGGTGGAGATGGAAATAATTCAATCGGCCAAGGCAGCACAGGTGGTGGCGGTGGCGGAGGTAATGCAGACGATAGCCTTGCGAGAGGCGGAGGAGGCACCGGTCTGCAAGGTATAGGAAATAACGGAGCCGGAAACGGCGGCGGCGGTAGCTCTTACAACGCAATAACTAGCGTATCGTCTTCAGCATCAAATACAGGTGGCGATTTATATCCAGTTGATCTATCATGGGCCTGGGGCGATTTTATCAATACATACGGAGTATGGGTAACTGCTAGGGGCGCCGATGACGGACAACCTAAAGTTGTTCAACGAGTATTTAATGCGCCTTACTCTGGAACATATATTGTTCAATATGCTGCGGATAATTCGATGAGATTTTCAATTGACGGCACACTGGTTGCTGTTACTAGTTACTTTGGAGGATCTGAAAATACTACAACTTATATTTCTCGAGGGGAGCATGTGCTCAGATTTGAAGTACAAAATTACGGAGCCATGTCTAATTGGTACAATAATCCAGCAGGTTTTGCATTAGCAATTTTAGAATTTCCATCTAATACTTTACTATGGGATACCCGAACCTATAGATTAATGAATTCAGGAAATTCTCTAGTTCGAGTACAGGCTGGCGGTACAGCAGCCAATGGTCAAAATGGCGGAACCTATGGAGGCGGTGGCGGTGGCAGGGATACAGATGGCGGTGGTGGAGCTGGCGGTATAGGTGGCAATGGTGGTGTACGCATTATATGGGGCCGAGGAAGAAGTTATCCATATCAGGCTCAGGATGTAATTCCAGTAACTGTAGCATCGACTCAGGCATTAATTTTACACTACGATGCTGCAAATACTGCTAGTTATAATGGAGGAAGTACAGTCTATGATCTGTCAGGGAATGCCAATCACGGTACAATTAGTCTTGGATATGCACCAGCGACTGTGCCAACAATTGGTACAAATAAAGTTATTAGATTTCCTGTAAGTCAAAACACAAAGATTGACTTTTCTGCTAATGAATTAACAGCGTCTCGTATCACCGTTGAAATGTGGGCATTGGTAGATGACTTTGCCAGCGGCATGTTCTTTGGCTGGTATATACACGATGTATGGACTGCTGGTGGAACACTGGGATATAATACAGGTCAAGGTGATGTCTACGGTATATCGGCCGCTAGAATTAATCAACTTAACATAAGAGACCGTTGGGCTCATTATGTGTTTGTTATGCAAGTAGGTGACTACAATCAAAATAAGATTTACATTAATGGAGTAGAGCAATCACTAAGCCAGCAGTACTCTAATCAATATACTCCATACACTAACTTTAATAGTGGCAACGGGAGAATCGGTGGTTGGCGTCTTGAGAACAGTTATCAGCAGGTAATGGATCTTGGTATATTTAAAATATACAACAGAGAATTAACGCAAGCTGAAATTACCACAAGTTACAATGAAAATTTAGCAAGATTTAGTACTCCTGTTTACTATACAGGTCTCTGGGGTAAACGAGTTGACGGATATTTCAATGATGATGTTAATTACTTTTCTGGAAGAACAGTAGTTGAATCTATGGCCTTCCAAGATCTTTCGGGATTCTCTTCTTATCGAGACCAATATAGTTGGGAATTTACAGGATATTTTCAAGCTCCATACGATGGGACTTATACTATTGGTATGGGATCCGATGATGCAAGTTATCTATGGATAGGATCAACAGCGGTATCGGGTTACACAACAGGAAATCCCCTAATCAATAATGGAGGCTTACACGGTTATCGAACTGTTGTTAGCCAAATTACTCTATCGGCTGGTGTTTATTATCCTATAAGAATTCAGTTTGGTGAAAACTATGGAGCAGATTCAATAGCAGTTTCTATAATTGGCCCACAGTACATGGGAATATGGGGCAACGGATATTTCTTCCACGACGACGGAAGCAGAATTTAAGGACAATAATATGTATTATGTAAAAATAGAAGACAATCAACCGGTGGGATATCCACTGCTAGAGGCAACCGTTAGAGAGATACTATCTAATGTTTCTTTGCCCGCAGTACTAGATACTGCTGAATTATTAACTTTGGGATTTGCACCTTTTATAAGAACAACTCCTCCGATAGCAGGAGTATATCAGCGTGTAGCCGAAATAGCTCCAGCATTTGATGGAACCACAGTTACCCAGCAATTTGAAGTAACTGCAATGGGAGAACAAGAAATTGCAGCAGTTGATGCTGCTGCTTTAGATCTTGCAAAGTCTATGCAACGAAATTTATTGGCTTTAAGCGACTGGACAGAAATGCCTAGTGTACAGAGCAAGCATACTGCAGAATGGATAGCTGCTTGGGCTGAATATCGTACCCTGCTTAGAGATACAGATAAACAAGAACACTGGCCGTTTACTATAGATTGGCCAAAAGAACCCCTAATAGCCAATTAATACTGATACGATAAATACTAGATAAGAACTTAGGTAGCGAAAATATGGCATATCAAATAGACAGATTTAACGGCACTTTTTTAGTTTCGGTTGATGATCAAACACTCAACAGTACCGCTACGGATCTGCGTTTTGTAGGTCGTAATTACAGTGGCTACGGTGAAATTGAAAATGAAAACTTCCTGCATCTGCTGGAAAATTTTGCCAATAGTTCAGCTCCTCCTAGGGCTATTTCTGGACAAACATGGTTCGACACCACTACAAAAAAGCTAAAAATTTATGATGGTAGCAAGTTCAAAGTAACTACAGGTGCTGAAGCTAGTGCTACAGCCCCGGCAGGATTAGCCATCGGTGATTTTTGGTGGGACAATCAAAACGAACAAATTAAAGTTTGGAACGGTACAGAGTTTATACTAGTTGGACCTGAAAAATCACCCATATACGGTGATACTGCAACAGTGCCAGCAGTGGTAAAAGACTCAGTAGGCACTGATCAACAAATTATTAAATTTCAAGTTGGCGGCGAAACTATTGCAATTGTTAGTAGAGCAACATTTAATCTTAACACAGTTATAAATCCTATCACAGGATTTGGGCTGTTAAAGCCTGGTATTAATTTTATCAACAGTGATCCCGTAACAGGAGAAACCAGTAGCACTCACAGATTCATTGGAACAGCATCAAATGCAGAAAGACTTGGCGGATTTGTAGCTACTGATTTTTTAAGATCCGGTAATGCTAGTTTTGAGTCTCAAGTGAATTTTAGAGACAACGGTTTCACAGTTGGAGATCAAAATGACTTCCGTTTAACAATATTAAACGGTACTATCCCAACGCTAGAAAGTACATCAAATAATCCTTTTATATTTAGAATATCAAACGGCGGCGCCGAGATTAAGGATATCGCAGTAGTTAAAACTACAGGAATCGAGCCCGGATCTACAGGACTATATGATCTAGGATCGACAGCCGCTAAATGGAAAACAGTTAATGCTGAAGAAATAAAGGCAACAACTTTTTACGGAAAATTAATTGGAACTGTTGAAACAGTTCCCGGACCAGGAGGAGTAGTTCCTCCGTTGGCAATACAAAGTGTTGCAGTTAG
>Ga0114978_10003594_pt1 | contig 12662 bp, 8 predicted proteins | sample S_140212_EF_Meta_FD_87027 | JGI IMG/M metagenome (GOLD analysis project Ga0114978, IMG submission 87027) | Freshwater microbial communities from Lake Simoncouche, Canada to study carbon cycling - S_140212_EF_MetaG | ecosystem: Environmental > Aquatic > Freshwater > Lake | place: Lake...
TCTCTGAAGGTGTAGATCACATTCTTACAGTTCTATGGGGACCAACGCTAACTGCGGCTGGTGGCCTTGACCGTAATCGTGGAAACGCTGAAGCCTTACGTCGTTACTGGACTATTGGTAAAGGCGGAATGAAGATTCGCTGGAACAGCGGAGGCGACTGGACACGTTGTGTACGTCAACTTTCAAAGTACATGGGTCCACGCGCAAAAGGATACTGCTCACTCCGTCATAAGGAAATGACTGGAATGTGGACAGGCGACAAGGAACATCGTCAACTTTATGGTAGAAAAGGAAAAGGCCGCAACTCATTTAGCACCGATGTTGTTGTAAGCTCTGAAGAGATGATTGAAAAAGCAGCTCTATCTGCTCGTGCAAACGAAGCTCGTTCTCGTATGGGCCTAGTTGCAACAGGGCACGAAACACCAGGCGCAAAGTTTACCATTCCTCTTGTTATACCTGAAGGAATTGAGTCAGGCGATGGCCGCAAGTTTAGAAAAGATTCAATTAACCTACGCGAGCTACCACTTCCTTTGATGTGGCAGATCAAGACTGGCGAAGGTCACATGGGCTCTGTAGTCGTAGGCCGCATTGAGACTATGGAACGTGTTGAGCAAGGTATTGGAAACGCAAAGGGCGTGTTTGATACTGGTGAATATGGTAAAGAAGCCGAACGTCTAGTTCGCGAAGGTTTTATCCGTGGAGTTTCAGCCGACATGGATATGTTTGAAGCACAAGAAGAAGAGTTAAAGGCTGGAGAAGATAAGCCAGGTAAAGTTGGTAATGGTAAAATGGACATTACTAAGGCACGCGTTATGGGAGTTACTATGGTGCCTAAGCCTGCATTCCAAGAATGCAAGATTTTCCTCGTTGAGGAAGAAAATGAGATACAGGAGGATAATGTGATTCCTGACGGAGTCTATGTGGAAGATGTGGATCCGGCAGAAGCAGCGTCGCTAGTCGCATGCGGTTTCGTTGCTGGCGCAATCCCCGTCACCCCACCAAAGAGCTGGTTTGTAAACCCAGAGCTTAAGAAGGCAACACCACTTACAGTTACAGACGAAGGTCAGGTGTTTGGTCACATCGCTGCATGGCATGTAGATCACATTGGACTAGCGTATGGAACTAAGCCACCACGCTCAAAGAGCAAATACGCCTACTTCCACACAGGAGTAGTTCGCACTGACGACGGAACTGATGTTCCTGTAGGTCAACTAACACTTGCCGGTGGTCACGCATCACTTGAGGCAAGTGCCGCTGCAGCTGCTCGTCACTATGATGACACAGGCTCCGCAGTATCAGATGTTCATGCAGGAGAAGATGCCTATGGCATCTGGGTCGCTGGAGCACTACGCCCTAGCGCAACTCCAGAGCAAATTCGTGCCCTTCGCGCATCAGCTCCTTCAGGAGACTGGCGCCCAATTAAGGGTGCCCTTGAGCTAGTAGCGGTTTGCCAGGTAAATGTTCCTGGGTTCCCTATTGCTCGTGCCCGAGTCGCATCAGGACAGGTTATGGCACTTGTTGCCGCTGGCGCAAGCACTCTAGCTAAGATGAAGAGTGACCCTGTGGCAGAACTTGCTGCTCGTGTACAAAAACTTGAGCAGTTGGAACTAACAGAGCTTTCAATTAAAGCTGATGATGCTCGCCTACGTTTTGCCGATATTCGTGCAAAGAGAAGGTCAGAGCTTCAAGCTCAAATAACCGAGCTTTCATCTCGTGTTCTTCCAACAGAAGACTACGAGGATGGATTCGGATACATCTCACGCGAGGTACGTCAGAAGCTTGCCAAGGAAGGCAAGGCTCTACCAGACGGATCCTATCCAATTACCAACATTGATTCATTAAAGGATTCAATCCAAGCCTACGGACGTGGCAAGGCTTCAAAGCGTGCGGCAATTCGCCGTCACATCATGAAGCGCGCTCGCGTTCTTGACCGTGCCGATCTAATCCCTGAAAACTGGAAGGCAATGTCCTCCGAGGAGATTAGCTTTGCAGTTGAAGGTCTTCGTTCACGTATTCCAGCAGTTACCGCCTCAGCTGAGGAAGTAGATGACCTGGGAAAAGCATTAGCGGTTGAGACTGCCGAGCCAGAGGCTAAATATGTTTCTGGCAAGACTCAACCGCGTGATAGCAAGGGTAAGTTTCGTACTGTTCTAGCTCGTATTAAACAGGACATTGGCGATTCTGGTCTACAAAACGTTCTTGACAAGGTTAATGAGGCTGAAGGGCTGGGCAACTCAGGTGATTACATCGAAGCTGCTCGCTCTGCAACAGATGTTATCGGACTCATTGACCGTATTGACTCAGGAGCGCTTAACCCACAGGCTCTAACCAACGTGCGTGAGAGCGCCCGTGCTCTAGGCGAGACAATCGCCAATCTACCTTTACCTTTTGGAGCAGAAGCTACAAAGGTAAGATTTAGCGATCTACCTCCTGCCCTACGTGATCTTGTCGATGACATGATTATGAGGGTGGAGGCTAAGATCGGTAAAAAGGATGCGGACGTCGCTACCGAAGGACTACGCTCCTATATGGCCGGAGGAGATTTCCTTAACCAGAGCCAAATCAGCTCTGAGTTAAGTAAGATGCTTCGACTATTAACCTAATAAAAGTAATATATTATTCAATTCGGGTGGAGTGCCTCCACGCTATTGCAGCGGAGTCCCTCAGCCTTGGACTGATCAACGAGACGAATGAGAATATCTCGTTCGTCGTGACTGGCCCGGAGGAGGGACAGTAGTGGACCGTATTAAAGAAATGCTAGATACACTAACTGAGCTTAACGAGGATCAACTCGCTGAGCTTCAAAGTGCTATTGTTGGCGAATTTGAGACGGTTGAGAAGGAAGATCCAACTCCCCAGACAGTAGATGCGATGACATCACTAGCTGACATGCTTGACACAGTACGCAATGAAGCAAAGCGTCGCGAGGCACAGGTTGAAGAACTTGCTGCACGTGCCGCAGAAGCTGCAATGCGCGTCAAGGGTGAAGCTGAAGATGCTCCAAAGGCTGAAGGCGAAGCCGAACCTATGGAAGAGGACAAAGAAGCTGAAGAAGCTCCTGCTGTTCCTGCTATGGAAGAGGAAAAGCCAGCAGACAAAGAGCCGATGGCTGAAGCGTCAACTGCTGTGGAAACTGGTTCGGAACTATCGACCGACGACACAATCGCTGAGACAGTAGTCGAAGCAACACCAGCTACCGAGGTAGCTGCAGAAGCTGCACCTGCAACAGAACCTGTAACAGAAGCAGCCGTAACAGAAGTTAAGGCAGAAGAAGCCGCACCTGCGGAATTCGCTGCCGAAGAAGCTAAGGTAGAAGCAGTTGCTGAAGAAGCACCTGCTGTAACTGCAGCAGCGGACGAGGCACCAGTTGCCGAGGCTGTAGCTGAAGTTGCTCCTGAGGCTGAAGCATCAACAACAACAGAAACAGCTCAAGTTATTGAGCAGAAGGAGCAGGAGGCACCAGTGACCGCCGCAGTATCATCAGAAGAAACTTCAAACATTGAAGTTCCAGCTGACCGTCGCCCAGTAGCTCAGGCTTCAGTAGCCGCCGTGGCAATCACAGCGGGTGCTGACATTCCTGGCTACTCAGCCGGCAGCGAAGTAAAGGACATGACAGAAGTAGCTGGCCTTATGGCAAAGCGTCTTCATGGATTCCGTAACGTAAATGGTGGAAATGGAGAGCAGCACATCGTTGCTTCTTTCTCAACATCATTCCCAGAAGAGCGCACATTAACAAATGATGCAGAATCAAACTGGGCAAAGATCCAGACAGTAACATCCCCTGAGGCACTTGTTGCTTCTGGTGGACACGTTGCACCGTTCGAAGTTAAGTACGATATCTTTGGTATCGGAACAACAGCTCGTCCAGTGCGTGACTGCTTGCCTAAATTCCAGGTAAACCGTGGCGGTATCCGCTTCGTAACTCCACCAGCACTTAGCGCATATCCTAACGCTGTTGGAATCTGGACCGCAGCAAACGACTCAGCAGAAACACCAAGCCCAGCTTCAAAGCTTAGCTTGACAGTTGCTGCAGCAGCAGAGACCACCGTCGCAACTGACGCTGTAACTCTACAAATGCAGTTTGGTAACCTTGCAACACGTGCATATCCTGAATTGATCGCTCGTCACAACGAGCTTGGTCTAATCCAGCACGCACGCGAAGCTGAGCAAAACCTAATGACTAAGATCGGTTCTGCTTCAACAGCAATCACATCAACATCCGTTATCGGATTTGGTCGCGATTTCCTAGTTCAAATGGGCCGCGCAGCAGCAGCTTACCGTTCACGTCACCGTCTAGAGACTGATGCGCCACTTCGCGCAATCATTCCTGGCTGGGTCAAGGACGCGATGGCAGCAGATCTAACCATCTCAATGCCTGGTGACAACAACCTGAACGCATACGCAGAAATCGACGGCTACGCTGCAGCACGCAACGTAAACCTTTGTGTTTCTCTAGATGCAACAGTGTTTGGTTCACAAAGCGCAGCAGCAATGCTGGAGTTCCCAGATTCATTCGTATGGTACCTATTCGCAGAGGGTTCATTCCTCTTCCTTGATGGCGGTACTTTGGATCTTGGTATCGTTCGTGACTCAACACTTGTTGGCACAAACGACTACAAGATGTTCGTTGAAACCTTCGAAGGTGTCGCGTTCGTCGGAGTAGAATCACTTCAGATCACAAGCACCATCTCTGTAAACGGCGTGGCAGCAGCCCTCCGTGATACAACAGGTGGCTTAGCAGCAGCGGCGATTGAGTACTAAGCCGTAACCAAGTACTAATGTTGAGGAGGGGCTCGGAAACGGGCCCCTCCGATACAAATAATCAAACAAACTTTTAGATTAGGAAGTAAAGATGGCTTTTAGAGGAGTTTTCGAAGCACCGAAGATTACACCTTCGGAGTTCGGTCTATTCACTGTCGCAAAGCCTGATACTCGATCAAACGAAGATCAATGGGTCCGTGGATTCTCACAAGAGTGGGACACCGACATCTATTCTGCAAAGAATATCGACGACACAGACACAACGCTTATCACTGTCGCCTCAAACGCGACACCTGCGCGATACACTGAAATTAAACCATTTTTTATTGAAGCTGAAGACTACCGCTCAACACTAGATGCCAACGGCCCTGACTATATAGAACGAGTTAAGCGTCAGCTTGACGGTATAACACAGAAGGCGCTAGAGCGTGAGCTCTGGGACGGCGGAGTTAGAAAAGGTAGAAGCCACGCAAATAAAGCACTTAGTGCTTCGACTGCGACGCTTGTTAACGGAACAACAGCGCTGTCAGTTACGCGCGCGCTTGCCTTACTTGACTTTGAGCTAGCGGACACCTCTCCTTGTGGAGAAAACGGCGTCATTCACATGACCAAGGACGCGGCTGCTCTTCTATCAGCTAACTACATGATTTTTCACAACGTAGAAGGAGGCCACCTTCAGACAGTCAGCGGGACTAAGATCATTCTTGGTGCTGGCTACACTGGAAACGGCCCAGACGGACAAACAGGCGCAACAGCGTCAGCAACAAACAAATGGATGTACGGCACCGGCGCAGTCAAGACAGTTCTTGGCGACGTTGATGTCGTTACTGACACGCTAGCTCAAGGCTACGACGTGGCAGGAAACAAAAATGATATACGTCTCAAGGCAATCCGCCCAGCGGCTGTTTACTTTGATACGACCATTCACCTCGCAGTAAGAATCGATCTAACAGCGTAGAATTATCTACGTTGATAGCTAAATAAGGAGAAAGAAACACATGGCAACTCAAGATTACGCCGCAAGTATTCAAGGCGTGTCCATTCGGGTTACTCGCCTCGATGCGGCCGGTAATCTTCTGAACACCCCAGGAGACAGCTACACTACGTCAGCTTTCATCCGCGTTTCATTTACGCCTGAATATGAAGAAGGAGACGAAATCACAGAGAAGGCTGCCGATGGCACCGTCTGTGTAGTTTACAAGTCTCCAGATACGCTAAAGCGTATCACAATGGAACTGGCAATTTGTGAGCCAGATCCTGAACTAACACAACTTTTGTCCGGCGGTCTCTTGCTTCGCAAGAACCTCGGAACATTCGCAGCACCTAACCGTAAGTCAGTCGGTTGGTCTTCACCTGCAGTAGGAGATGATCCTGCAGCAACTGGTGTCGCAATCGAGTGCTGGTCACATGCAATCAAGGATGGCAAGAAGAGCGCAACTCTTCCTTACTTCCACTGGGTCTTCCCATACGTAAAGGTTCGCCAATCTGGTGACCGCGTAATTGAGAATGGTTTGCTTGCAAATACATTTGAAGGTTACGGCCTTGGAAACACTCTGTTCGGAGAAGGACTTGACTCTCGCTGGGAGTACCCAGTTGCCACAGAGCGTCCGTACTCATACGCACGTTCAACATGGGCACCAACAGGACGTAATGGTTTCTATAGATGGCACCCTACTCTTGTAGCTGCTGTGTCAAATAAGGCAGTTACAACTAACGTTGCGACCCTTACAACATCAGCTGCACACTCTTTTGAAGTTGGTGACAGCGTCGTAGTTACTGGAGTAGATGGAACACTAAACGGTACCTACACAATTACCGCAGTTCCAAGCACAACTACATTCCGCTACGCTAAGACAACAGGAGACGTTGCCTCAACAGCAGTATCACCTGTAGGCGCAGCAACCGTACCAACAAACAGCCGTGCAGTTACTGACTTTACAAGCCAGGGCTCAACGTCTGCGTATAACATCCCAGGAAACAATGATTACAACGCCGATCTACCAATCGACTTTATCATTGCTTCAAACGAGGATCCAGCTTCATAATTTAAGTATAGCAGGCGGTGTGCCGATGTGTAATAGGTATACACAGGTACACCGCCTGTTTTTATTAGATAAGACAAGAGGGACGGTATGAGTAACCTTTGGGTAACACCCGACGAGCTTGGCGCACCTTACGCTGACTCGGAGTTCGCCTACGAAGCTTGCAAGTCAGCATCTGGACTTCTCTGGTCAATGTCAGGTCGCAAGTACAGCGGAATCACAACTGTAACAGAGCGATACGTCTGCCAAAACCGCATATTCCGATATGGTGCGTCTGCAAATACATATCAGGCAGTTCTTCTTGATGGAGCGATATTTAACATCCCTTCCGACGAGTTTGAGGGTGGAGTAACTGATGGTATGTCTCCAGAGTCCCGTATTCGTCTTCGTGGACGACCTGTAACAAAGATTCACGCGATTCGTCGTCGTGACGGAGTTGTTCTTGATCCATCAGCATACTACCTAGTAGATCACTCGACGGTTCAGGCTGCCTCAGGCATTCCTTGGACGCCGTGTAACCTAGAAATTACGTATTCTTACGGCACGTATGCTCCTACTATGGGAAGAATGGCCGCACGAACACTTGCAATTGAATTTGTAAAGCTTTTTGAAGGATCTGATGACTGCGCTCTTCCACAGCGTGTCACATCTATAGCACGACAAGGCGTCTCCTATACCCTTCTAGATAGCCAGGACTTCATCGAGGAGATGCGCACTGGTATCTACATGGTAGATCTATTTCTTAAGTCCACAAACCCTGACAAGGCTAGAGCCAAGGCTCGTGTATTTTCTCCTGATGTTCCACGCGGACGTCGCTACACTCCAAAGCCTCTTCGTCTTGGCACAAGCGAGCTTGATATTGAAGTAAAAACGACTGGAGGATCTGTTACCGTTCCTCTTGAGTACATCGGGGCTGAGTTTCTTGTTGCGCAAGGAAACTGGGTACCAAACCTTATTATTCGCAACTACGGGCAAACAAAGCAGCTTGATACTGACCAGGGAGCGGTAAGTATTGACGCGGCTGCATACGACATTACATTTAACGTCAGCTACGCCAACGCCCTTAGCATTATAGGCATGGTTGATCCTGGTACGTATGATCTTTATGCATCACGGCCAAGCGCAGAAACACCGGGAACTACCGAGACTGTTCTTATCTGCTCAGGTAACATAAGATTCCAACTAGCTAACGCAGGTATCAACGCGTTTACACTTGGTGGATAAACCTACTACGAAAAGAAAGTAAGACACCTACATGGGCGCAGTATACGACGTTTCTGGAGTAGATCCAGATGCACTTAACCTTAAAAACATGATGGACCAGATTCTTGAGAAGGTTACATCTGTTTTTACATCCTACGGTGTGCCCTTGCCTTCTCGTCACTACTGGACGATGGGAAATCCTGCCATTGACTGCGAACAACTTGTTGTTTCATTCATTCAGATGTACCTTGGAACTCCAGGTGATCAAGCGTCGACCCCGCAAAGATGCCACATGCCAAGAACAGCAGTTTTAGCTATTTCCATTGCCCGTGAGGTGCCTGTAGTTGGAGTAAACGGCCGTCCTCCATCAGCTGAAAAGATCGAGGCCGGCAGTGCGTTATCAGCAGTTGATGCATGGGTACTTATGGAGTCAATGAAGTCATTTGATCCTTGGGATGATGATGGACTAGGGCTTGGAGTTATCGCAACTGTTGATGCCCCAACTGTTGAGGGTGGTTTTCAACTTGTCAACATGCAGCTCTCTGTGGTGGTGCCATAATGGCAAAAGTCGTAGACGTAAAGTTCTACCCAAACTTTAACTTTATGCTCAATGGAGCAGGCGGAATGGTTGATAACAGCATGCGGCGTCGCGCACTTTCAGTTCAAGGTGCAGCGCGCAGGCAGGTTGGAAAAAGAACTGGCTTTCTTGCAAAGTCAATTCACTCAAGGAGAAGTCGTGACACCTTCGGACCTTATTGGTACGTAGGCTCAACGGTTAGTTACGCATACATGCACCACGAAGGTACACGCCCTCATGTGATTATGCGCAGCGGAGGAGGCAAACTTAGGTTTGCAACTAGCGGAGGAATAGTGTTTGCTCCTATGGTTAAACATCCAGGAACTAAGCCGAATAGATACCTAAAAGACAGTCTCTATCTCGCTTTAGTTTGATAAAATAATAACGGAGACAACCGTCTCAATGACACAAGAAAGAGAGAAAAATACTGTATGACTACGAATAGATTCAAGGACTTTGGATCGGGCGAAGGTGTTGAAACTAGTCCATTGTCCTTCAAACTTCACAACGAGGAGTTTCACTGCGTTCCAGCAGTGCAAGGAAAACTCATGCTACAGCTTGCTGCAAGCTCTGGAGATAACGACGCGTCTAAGGCAGCAGGAATGATTGACACGTTTTTCGAGCAAGTACTTCTTGAGGAAAGCTATACGCGCTTCTCAGCTCTTCTTGCCAGCGAAAAAATCGTGCCGGTTGAAACACTTGCAAACATCACGGCGTGGCTTGTAGAGGAATATACAGGCCGCCCTACGGAGCGGCCAGAAGTCTCCTAGAGTGGGGGATTGACCTCTGGCCCTATGTGAATGGAAGAGCATTAGTGAACGGATTGCAACTTGCAAGCATGCCTGCTACAGACATGCTAGACGTTCTTCACTACTTCCTTGAGGATGATATGAATTACGGTACCGCAGAGCAAGCCGATGCTCGTGATGCCGTTCGTACTCAAATCTACGAAAGCATGTATGACACTACCTATAAGTATAGTAAGAAAAATACATCTAACTCGTTTGATGCGTCTACGATAAAAGATTTTGATGGTCCTGAAGAGAAGATGCCCGAACCGTTCAACCCAGCACTAAAGCCAAAGCGCTACGTTGCACCAACAGCAGTTGATGCAGACTCACCGCTTCCGTTTGGCAACGTGTTGGACGCACCATTAGAAAATAACTAGTAAGAACTTAAGGAAGGAGGTGAGAACAGAGTGGCAGTAGTTGGCGAGGCGTCGATAATTATTCGACCAATCACTACCGGTTTTGCTGGAGCTGTTAAGAAAGATCTTGACAGAGTCGGCGGACTTGCCGGTAGTGCGGGTTCCCGTGCGGGAAAACAATTTGGTGGAGCTTTTGGAAAGGCGTTTGGCCCAACTGGCAAGAACATATTTAGTAACGACCAAATCGGAAAAGCAATGGCTACCGGAAAGGCATTTGCTAATCTACAAAGAACTGGAATGACTCTTACGACCACCTTCTCTCTTCTTGCTGGAGGCATAGGCTCTCTTCTCACCGCCGTAGTTTCGCTAGGAGCATCTGTTGTTGCAGCAATTCCTTCTGTCGCAGCTCTTGGTGGAGCTCTTCTCTCACTAGGCGTGGGAGCACTGACTGCTAAACTAGCATTAGGTGGCGTGGGCGCAGCTCTATCAAAATACCTTAAGGCGCAGAAAAAAGGAAATAAGGATACCACCGCTGCTCAAGACAGAGTTGATGATGCGTATCGCCGTTTTGGCGAGGTTGTTGAAAGTAACAAGGAAGCAATCCTTGACGCCAATAAGGAAATAGCAGAGTCGACAAAGGACGCAGAGGAAGCTCAGCGCGAGTATAACCTAGCACTTGAAAAAGCAAATGAAACAATTCAACAACTTGGCTTTGACGCGGAGGACGCGGCGCTTGCAGAGAAGAAGGCAGCGCTAGAGCTTGAGAAAGCTCGTGAAGGTTTGCAGCGTGCTCAAGATCTTCCACCTAACTCTCGTGCTCGCAAGGAAGCAGAGCTTGCATACGCTGAGGCAGAACTAAATCTACGTAAGGCAAAGGACCGTAACGGTGATCTTGCCAAGGAGCAAGATCGTCTTGCAAAGACTGGCCCTGCAGGAGTTGAAGGCGTTATTGAGGCGTCTCAGCGTCTTGCTGATGCTAACGAAAAGGTTCTTGACGCAGAGGACGCAAAGAATAAAAAGATTATTGACGGTGCACGCAAGGAAGCTGACGCAAAGCGTGAGATTGAGCGAGCAGAGCGAGATCTGAAGAAGGCAAAAGAGGGAGGAGCGGACGACCCACTAGCAGGCCTCAACGAGTCACAGAAAGAGTTTGTTAAGTTTCTTGCAGGTCTTAAGCCAAAGATCGATGCAATTAAGAAGGCAGCGTCAGATGCGTTTCTTCCTAAACTTACAGAAGGTATAAAAATTGTTGCCAAGGACGCTTTCCCTGTTATTGAGACAGGCGTTGGTAAGGTTGGAGACGCACTAGGAAACGCTTCAATCTCAATTGCAAAGGCTATTACCGAGTCCGGAAACCTAAAGGATCTCGCTACATTATTTGAGAATGCAGCAACAAACATCGAGCTTCTAGGAACAATTATTGGAAACGTATGGGGAATCTTTCTTTCATACGCTAAGGCAATTCAGCCTCTCACTGAGAAGTTTCTTAAGTATCTTGATGGCGCCACCAAGAAGTACGAAGAGTACCTTGACACGCCTGAAGGCGCAAAGGCTCTTGAGGATTTCTTTACTACAGCAGGAGAAGTTGCTAAGGAGATTGGTCAGGTATTTAAGGAAGCCTTTGGCGCACTAGGCGTTATCATTAAGGCAAACGTTGGTCCAGGAACTGGCGGACAGTTCTTACTTGACTGGCTTGAAAGCTCATTGAAGGCGTTTAAGGATTTTGGAAAGACCGTTGAAGGACAAAAGGAGCTTAAGGAGTTCTTCCTTAACTCATCTAAGAACGCCGCATCTGCGCTTGGTGCAGTCGGCGCGTTCTTTAAGGAGATCTTAAAGGCTGGAGCTGATCCTAACGTCGGCAAGGCGTTTGACATCTTAAAAACTGGATCGGACGCTTTTGGTAGTATTCTTACAAAGGGAAATGAAGCCGCGCCTACGCTTGCAAAGCTTGTTGTAAACATCATTAAGATCATCGATCTGCTTACCGACTCCGGACAGGCAAAGGTGTTCTTTGAAACCCTAAACGTCGCTGCTACCATCTTAAGAAAGATTCTTGAGAACGACGTTGTCCAAGCTATAGCAAAGGTCCTTGGCCCAATTACAGGCTTCCTACTTGCCTTTGGCCTAATTAAGATTATTCTTATAGCTGTAGGAAACTTTATCCTGTATGTTCTTATTCTTGCGTTTAACTCACTGGCAACTATATTTGGAGTTATTACCACGGCTGTTAGAGTCTTTACAACGGTGTTTAACCTTCTCAAGGTGGCGCTGCTGGCAAACCCTATCGGCGCGATTGTTCTAGCCATCGTTGCTCTCGTTGCTATATTCGTTGTTCTCTATAAGAATAACGAGGCATTCCGTGAGCTTGTTCAAAAGGTATGGGACGCAATTAAGGATGCAATTGGCTCTGCCTTTGAGTTTATAAAGGATGTCTTTGGAAAGATAGCTGAAGTTGGAGCTAAGATCTGGGACTTCTTCATAGATGCGCTTAAGTTTGTGTGGGGACTAGTAGAGGACTACTTTAAGCTCGTGTTTGGTTTTTGGAAGGCCATCGTTGAGATCATCATTGGAATTGGTCTTATCATCTGGGACTTCCTATTTGACAAGATTAAGGCCGTGTGGACGCTCGTGTCTGGTTGGTGGAATGACACAATCCTGCCATTCATTACTGCAATTGTTACCAAGGTAGCTGAGTTTGGTGCAAAGATCTGGAGCTGGATCTACGACAAGATCATGGCGGTATGGACTACTGTAAAGGGATTCTGGGACACTACAATTTATCCATTTGTGTCTGGCATTGTTAATACTGTAAAGACTAAGGCTGGAGCCATCTGGGACTTTATCTCTGGTGGAATTTCTTCAGCTTGGGACAAGGTATCTGGCTTCTTTACTAATACAATCTATCCGTTCATTACTGGAATTAAAACAAAGA
>Ga0114978_10003595_pt1 | contig 12660 bp, 11 predicted proteins | sample S_140212_EF_Meta_FD_87027 | JGI IMG/M metagenome (GOLD analysis project Ga0114978, IMG submission 87027) | Freshwater microbial communities from Lake Simoncouche, Canada to study carbon cycling - S_140212_EF_MetaG | ecosystem: Environmental > Aquatic > Freshwater > Lake | place: Lake...
CAAAGTAACAGTTACCTAATTACATTCATCCAACCTAGGCTTTAGCCTGGGTTGGATGAAATGTTATTAGGTTTACCAAATACAGTTTTATTGGTTTTTTCGCCGAGTTCGGTTAGTTTGTCACTCATTTGTTTTCCATATTCACCCATTTTCGTAACGAGTCCGGCCAAGGAAGACGGTTTTTTCATGCCGGCGGTTCTCGTATCGAATTGTTCGATAAAGGCTTTATTGTATTCATCACTCTTGATGATGGTTTTCAATACGTTATTTCGACTGCGTTCTTCATAGACATCTACTTGTTTGGAGCAATCGTATACAAGTCGTTTATCTGTCGAAGGATTGTCTTGTTCTTCGTAGGCACTTACAAATTTCGGCATTTTATAAACGGCTTTATATACACACCATAATAATACAAAAATAACGATTAGACCATTGAGAACCATCATAAACGTTTTCACTGCCATACTATTTTTGTCGGCGTCGTCATTCGTTTTTGCCGATAGGCCGGTATTATAGTCGGTTTTGTTCGAGGACATGCTTGCATAGGTTTTCATACCTTTCATTAAATTATGAAGAATGATCATTTCCACCAAAAAATAAATAGGGAGGAAGATAATACATTTGGCGAAATATTTAAACGGCTCTGTGCGAAAACTCGAGCTACATAATTTTGTATAAAATATGCGATGTATCAAGTCTATTTTATAACTAGAACTTTGAAGAGGTGTGGTATAGTTACCCAACCCCAGGACGGCATTCATAAAAAAATAAACCGTGAAAATGGTTTTCGCGAATTTTACCATACGCATGGATACGACAAATTTGAGAATCCAGTAAATGATAGCACAAACGATTTTAATGAGTTTGGTAAAGGCTCCATCTCCCGTTTTCATAATCCATTTTACCCATGAATTTTCATAAGAGGGTCCTTGTAATTTACAGTTTCCCATCATGGAACTATCTGGAGCGGCTCCGGATTTTGCTGGAGCCGCTCCAGGAGCCGCTCCAGGTTTCGCTTCACCTCCATTTACAGTATTTATTTCATCCGGAGCATTACTTCTTCCTAATATATAGTTTTTAGTCTTGCTTAATTCTTTACGCGCTTTACTTGCCATAGAACTCAACCAACCTTTCTTTTCACTTCTGCCTTCTTGTGCCTGTTGTGCCAATCGTGCTGCTTCCTGAGCCGCTTTTTTAGCAAGATACGCATTATAAATACACTCCATGATTTCAGAAATGGAAATTCCGAAAAACTTATTCAAAAAGGAAAAGAAAAAGAAAAATACCGTGATCCCTTTGGCATAGCCGTCCAATGCGTTTTTACCCATGATGGGAACATCGGGTAACTTAAATTTCACGAGTTGTCCCAATGTATTCAAAATAATATTCGCATGTTTGGTCATAAAGCGATATATCGGTATAACGGTCCATAAAAAGAAGAGATAGGGAACATGGTCCTTGAAAACATATCCGCCGATATCCTTCCTAAAAAATGCCTTGATAGCATTCAATAGGGTGTATACCATTTTGACAGGTTTAAACACAAACTCGAAGAAGAAATCGGTTTGACGTTGTTCAAACGACCGATACATTAATTCCCAATCTGGAAAGATAGGCGTAAAACATTCCATCGCTTTGGGTTCATACTTAACGTTTCCTGCTTCATCCGTCTTTTTGACTAGGTCATAACAATCTTTGAAAAAGAACATATAATAAAAATTATAAACGATGTAGACCATAATAGGAACGGATATCATTCGATAGATTTCACCCTTTATTTTTTTCGCATAGCCTTCACATTCTTGTTGCATACGACTATTTTCATGCTCGCATTCAGACATTCCTTCCGGTAAATAAAACGATTGAATATCGCTGGAGGGTTTTAATTCATCGGGAATGGTCGTATTTCCATACGTCGTGGGAGTATATAACCCGAGAACATAGTTGGCAAGAAGAAGCTCCATGGAAGGAATCGCTTCATTCGGAACCTCGGGCAATATCAATACACTGTCTAATGGAAGGGGTTGATAATTCTCTGTAGTGATCGATCCCGATAAATATTTGACTCGATTGTTCATTTCCATAGCAAATATGGTCACGAGTGAAAAGATCGACTGTGGCATAAGATTAATATATACAATCGGGGTTCCACTCAAATAAGAGGTATTTCCATCGGGAGGTACTTCCAGATTATACACATTGTCATACGTATTCTTCATGAATATTTTTTGATCTTGTTGAATACATATAAAAAACAGATGATTGAATACAGCCAATTCATAGGGGGTCAAATAGGTGCTATAAACACGGTATTTTTGAAATTCGATGGCGTTTAAATAGGTGATATAGACGGAACATACATTCGCTTCTATCGTGGGGAAAAGAGTGGTGATGTCTGCGTTATATTTGTAATACACTAGAAGGGAATACCATTCCGTAACATATTTTAAATAGGTTTGAATACTATCGGTTTTCGACGTGTTTATATTGCTAGAGAATGCGTAATTGGGGTCGATCGAAGTGGGCGTGACCGGATTTGGAGGCGGATCGGCGGGTTTTGTCAAAGAGGACAAATATTGGTTGATGTTGGCTACATAATCGGGGTCTTCCGGGTTATGGATAGCCTTTTCAAACCCTTCCAGGTCGGTTGGATAGGGGAAATATTGGGTGGCGAATTGGTAATAGGTGATGGGGGTATCATTGGAAAAGGAGAACCGAGCACTGTTCTCCAAAAAATCCGCAAACCCTTTTGCCGTATTCGGATAAGACGATTTTGGTATATTTTGGCTGATCTGTTGTATTTCGCCGATCACCTTCGGATCTTCCAATATATTGTCGAACTCGTTATTGAAAATAAACAATCGGTCGGACGTAGGAGGCGAATTTATACTCAACTCGTATGCGTTTAGTTTTTTTAAATAATAAGTGGTGACCGCGGTTTTATCCAGTTTGGGATGGTTTTTCAAAAAGGATTGAATGGTATGGATTAAATCGGGAGTGTCAGGCATGGAGAAATATTCTACATCGTTGGTTTTATTCAATGTGTCTTGTGTTCCGTCGTTGATAGTATCCCCTACACCTCTTGCTCCGTCGCTGCTTTTATTCCATCCGCCTATTACTCCATTACCGATAGTATCCCCTACGCCTCTTGCTCCATTGCCGATCGTATCCCCTACACCTATTACTCCATTGCCGATCGTATCCCCTACACCTCTTGCTCGGTCACTGATGTGAATAGCGCTGTTTTTTAACATATCCATTTTACCACTTGCCCATGTAAATCCGCCTTCCTCTATATCAGCAAGGGCCGTGCTCAATTTCCCCGTTTTACAATCGATTTGGCCGATCATCAACATCAATAGTGTTTTCAAAAAGGATTCAAGACCTTTGTCTGCCATATGGATTGGATTCGGGATTTTTTTCAACCATTTTTTGAGGATGTCGTTGATTTTGGAAAGCCATTGAGGAGATCGAATGGTTCGTTTTACGTTAATGAAATAATCATCTCCAAACAAATCAAACCCTTCTTTTACGTCTGGTTTTCTCCATGTTGTTTCTTCCATACTATACTCTTATATATATAGTATAGGATTATCTTGCGTATAGCATACCGCAATTACCTCCCACAAACGATAATATATTATATCTCTCTTCAAACACCCGAAGATTGTAATTGTATTCGAACAGCTGCCAGTTGTTTTTCGTGATCCCGATAGGATTTCCATTTCCGTCACAAAGGATATTGTATTGCGAGTTTTGTATATCGAACGGTGGCACAAATGTCGTTAGCTCTAACTCGACGAGCCGGAAACGGCTTAAATTGACAGCCCCCGATGGCTGATATTCTAAGGGGTCCGTATTCAGGCAGAAATTATAACAATAGAGCCCGTCTTTGGCACATCCCCGGGTTCTCACGTATTTTTCCACGTAATTGTAGATACCCGCTTCCAGAACATTCTCGCGATAGTCGCCGTTGAAAACGATGGCCATCGTCTCTAAAATCTCTTTTTGATTCTGGGGGGCGAGGGGGCCGGTTATAAAAATACCCGTGCTAATATGTCCGCCAATCCCATTGGGATTCCCTCCAGGACCGTATTGTGTGATGGGGTCGATAGGTGCTATCTGTATATCGACGGGCAAATTCTGATACGGCCAATTGGTGTAATTCGACCACTCATTTCTCATGTTGACATCGTTCCTTTGTAAATACATCATCCAACTGGAAACCATCCCAGTAGAGGTGAGTTGGACTTTTTGAGAACCGGTTACATTCTGGAAAGTGTATTCGAATACATCTTTGACTAAATAGACTTGGTCCTCCGCCGCGAATTTGCGGGTTTCTTCGCCTGTCAAAAAGCAATAGGTGGAGAGCAGATGGATATCGGCATTCCATGTATTGTTTTGGATGGGCCAGGGATAGACCTTGGGTTGTGATAGGTCTTGGACCGGTGTCTGTAGAAAGGGATACATATTGAATTGCGGTTGATTGAAATCGGGCTGGATATAGGGGAACTCATTCGCCAAATCCCATACATCGCGGACCTGGAAGAGTTCTTGAATCGGCCGAAATGTGACAGAGACATTTAGTTCGTTATATTGAAGCGAAATCATGGGGAAAGCACAGCGACTATCGAGTGTGAACCAGGTATTGATGGGGATGTAGAGTTTGCGCCCGCGAATAGAGGGTTCGGCCGTTTGTCCATCTCCCGCGTAATAGGCGGAAGGATACGTGTTTTGTCGGCTGTGGGCGTTCGCCGGGTCATTCAACTCCTGAACATTGCCCGTCATTTCGTCAAACAGCTGTTTCTTTTCTGCTGAAAAGTCGCGCTCGACCATTGCCCTCAAATAATCACCGGAATATTTTTGGATGGTTTGAGAACCACACGTAATGGTAATATCCGTTATCATATTGGTTCCCAATTCGCGAATCCAGCGGAAATCGTAGGGCGCCCAATTATTCCCCGTTTGGGTACAAGGATTATAAATGGGGCTCCAAATGGTGGGGAGATTGATGACCAAATAAGTATCCATCAAGAGTTCGGCGTATCTAGGCATTTTGAAAGTGAAGGTGGACGGCTCGGTCAATCGCAAATCCCTTAATCCGTCGTAGTCGATACGAAACTTTTGTAGACCGAAATTCGTATGTTTAGCATAAGTGACTTTGAAAAAGGTTTTGGTAGGATTTCCTGTCAAAAAGATGGAGTTATTTCCAGTCGATATTAGATTCAATAAACCTCCTGCCATGGTATGTATACTATGTCCCGATTTTTTATTTGCCTTTATCTATACATATAATAACCGTGTTATAACCCCCCTTGCAAGGGGTTTTACCGTGTTACAGTATAACATTATTCTAGCACCCCATTGATGCTTCGAATAAAATCTATACTGATAATAACATGAATATCTATCGGAAAGTCGCCCTCGTCCTTATCCTTCTTTTATTCACCTATATTTTGTTTCGCCTGTTAAACCAGCGCGTCCAGCTTCGAAAAGAGATCGTAGAAAGTTTTACTCCTTCCGTTGCGAATGTTGTCTCCATTCAAAAGAACAACACGATTCCTGTAGGAATCAGCAGTATGACCAAGAATTATAAAGATAAACCCCTGAACAAGATGTATATCAAAGCGGCATATGGAGGAGGCTATGATGGGGCCGACATATGTTCCGATATGTTGTTATACACCTTATCCCTTGGTTATCGATATCTAGTCATACATGTCTTTTATGACGTTGTGAATGATCCCAATAAACCCAGCACTATCAAAACCGCCGTCGTCGGTTTCGCCGATACCTATCCGCCCATAAACAATATCGCCAACAAAACGATGGCTTTGTCCGATGTTCTCTCCCTTATTCAGCAGAATGCTTTCTCGCCTACCTCTCCAAATCCCGACGATCCTTTCTTCCTTCATATGGTAGTCGCCTATCAAACCGCGAATGGAGACGACACCACCTCTACGCAATCCACCATTGGGTTCAATACACAATTGAACACACAAATCGAACAAGCATTGGCCCTTCTACAAAACTCGAATCGGGTGTCCGGACTCGTCGATCCCGCCAAAACGACTTTAGGACAACTTCAGGGGAAATTCGTCGTTGCCATGGACACGGCTTCTACTCAGGGCAATATGACACAGAATCTCCAGAATATGATCGGGCTTCCTGTTCCCCTCTCCAAAATCAAATCCACGAAAACCATGGTACCCACAACGGAATCCAAAGGACCCTCCTTTAAAATCGTCTTCCCAACCGATGATAAGGGCTTTCTTCTCACCAGTCCGCCCCCCTATACCCAACTATACAATTCCTATCAAATCAAGGCCAGCGCGGTTTGCCCCTGGCTTTCGCGTTATTTAGGAATTTCGGCGATTGGAACCACTAATTTAGGCGATTACGAACAATTGTTCTCTAAAGAGGGCGGGTCCGCTTTTATTGGCCTCCTTTCTTCTGCGTAATGGGTCATTTATGCCAATTGGGTAAGGACATACTTTGTATGTGTATATTCTAAAGGAAATGTCACACAAGCTTTGTAATGACAATATGACGATAGAAGATTGTGAGATGACCTTATTACATCATGCCGTGGACGAGACCGAGCATATTCAAAAGACCAAAATAGCCAACTCCGAAGATATCAAGAAGATGATCCAAATCTTGGAGGATTTCTTGCGTCGAACAAAATGTATTTGTTACGGAGGTCAGGCGATTAATTCTTTATTACCAGAAGAAGACCAGTTCTATGACCGAGCGGTTGATATTCCTGATTACGACTTTTTTAGCCCTAAACCAATAGAACACGCGCGAGAACTTGCGAAGATTTATTACGACGCCGGATTTACGGAAACGGAAGCCAAGTCAGGAGTTCATAAGGGAACCTATAAGGTGTTTGTAACGTTTATACCAACCGCTGACATAACCGCATTACCCATGCCCATTTTTCGATCGATTCAAAAAGAAGCGGTCGTCATTGACGGAATCTATTACGCACCCCCCAATTATTTGCGTATGGGTATGTTTTTGGAGCTGTCGCGTCCTGCCGGTGATGTGAGCCGTTGGGACAAGGTTCTCAAACGCCTGACCCTTCTGAATAAACATCGACCGATGAAAGCGCCTTATAATTGCCGAATCGAGACCCAAGAACCCGCCAATTTCAAACGAAGAGAGCAAGTCTTTGAGACCCTGCGTGAGACATTGGTAGATCAAGGCGCCGTCTTCTTCGGCGGATATGCCGCGTCCCTCTATTCCCATTATACGAAAGACCCCGCGCCCACGGAGAACCCACCCAGTATGGATGTCTTGATAGAGAACCCTAAAAAGGCCGCGAACATTGTGAAAGACCGACTTCACTCGATCGGCGTCAAAAACATCAAAATCATCCGTCATCCAGCCATGGAGGATGTTCTCACCGAACACTACCAAATCAAAATCGGGCAAACCACGGTTCTCATCCTTTTCCAACCCATCGCCTGTTATAACTATAATGTTCTCCCCCTAGGCAAACACAAAGTCAAAGTGGCGACCATCGATACGATGCTCAGCTTTTATCTCGTCTTTGCCTACGCCGATCAACCCTATTTCGACGTCGAGCGTATCTTGTGTATGGCCCAGTTCCTTTTTGACATCGAACAAGAGAACCGGACGAATCAAAAAGGGTTGTTGAAGCGATTCTCGGTCGATTGTTATGGCGAACAACACACGCTGACCACCATTCGCGCGACCAAATCCGACAAGTTCAAAGAGATGAAAGAGAAAGGGGTCGAACGCGATTCGAAAGAATGGAACGAGTGGTTTTTTAGCTATTCACCGGCGAAGGAAGCCGAGAAGAAACCCACTAGGTCTTCCAGAAAACCATATAAACTGCGAAGAAACCGGACACAGAGAAAGCGCCGACCTTTCTCTTTCCGCCGTTTTCTTACGGGTAAATAGTCATAAATATGTATGTCAAACAAATACATATTTATTTTTTATTCTCTCTCTTTTTCCTCTCGTCTTCGATCATCTTTTTTTCTTCTGCCTTGTCCTTGTTTTTGATGATATAGACCAAACTAATCAGGCTAAAGAAAAGGACGATCACAATGACCCAGGCGACCCAGTTGTATCCTTCGGTGAAACAGGCCCAGTTCGCTAGCCAGATGAGAAAAATCGATGTGAAAACATTGAGACCTAAACTCATAAAGGAAATACCGAATAAATAGATATCACAGGCAATACCTATGACGCAAATCAAGATAAGAGCTCGGGCAATCGCGCAAAGTTCCATATAATATGCCTCAATATTTTTGTTTACAGTAAAGATAATCCATACTGTAGTCCTAAATAAAGAACGGCGAAGACGGCGCTTTTGAGGGTGAGTCCTAAAAGATTGAAATTCCCGTCGTCTCTATAAATCGACAAAAAGGAGAACCGTTTAAAGATCAGTGTATTCACGATCGGCAATTGGAAAACGAAATACAGGAGACCCACGAGAAGGGGCCATTGAAAGGCATCGAGCCAATGTTCTCGTGTTTTTTCGCGCATCTTCTTTTCTTCATACTCGCGAATCTGGCGGTCTTGTGAAGCCTGGTATTCTTGGATATAGTCGGTGGTTAGCTTTGGTGGAGGCGGAATATAATTGGGCTGGACTTGTTCGTCTTGGATATGTTCCATTGGATTCATGGGGATGTCTCTTTGGGGGAGTCGTTGGGGGACCTCTGGAATATATCCACCGACAGGGTTACCGACAGGGTTACCGACAGGGTTACCGGCAGATCGACCTTGTGTATGCTCTGGTGGCAACATGCCACCGGGAGGTGGTTGCGGGATTCCATAGGGATTTGGGTGGACATCGATCGGCATATAAGTATTGCTAAATCCACCCATTGTACCTCCGGATCCCATGCCTCCGGATCCCATGCCTCCGGATCCCATGCCTCCTGAACCCATGCCTCCTGAACCCATGCCTCCGGATCCCATATAAGGTCCTTCCGGCAAATCTACAATGCGCGTTACTGAAATGTTCTCTGCCATATGGTATATGTGGCCTAGATAATGTTCTTCTTTTTACGCGTAGGGCCGCTGCGCTGTACCTACGGTTACTATGCCCCCTACATGAGGCCCTACGGGGGTCCTTTGGACCCCAACTGTGCCGACACCGGGCCTCGGCCGCGCCCGTAGGGCGCATGACCCCATCCCTTAGGCTACGCCAAGCATCTTTATGCTGATCATCAGTAAAATCTTATTCGTAGGTTCTCTTATTTTGTCATAAAGAATGATTCGTAGGTTCTCTTCATTTTTGTCATAAAGAATGATTCGTAGGTTCTCTTCATTTTTGTCATAAAGAATGATTCGTAGGTTCTCTTCATTTTGTCATAAAGAATGATTCCTTTATGACACTACTATATATATGCGTCGGTTGGTTCTCAGTGGATTGACCCTTCTTCTTCTCGATGCTGTGTTTTTGTATATGATCGCTCCCATTTTTCAAGCCCAAATCATCGCCGTTCAAGGGTCGCCGATCCAATGGAATCCTTTAGGCGCGATTCTTTCGTATGTCTTTCTCATCTTCGGACTGAATTATTTCATTCTTCAAGAGAAACGGTCCGTAAAAGATGCGTTTTTATTAGGCCTGGTCATTTATGGAACATATGAGACGACCACCTTGGCCCTGCTTCGCAAATGGCGCCTTCAAACCGCTGTTATAGATACCTTGTGGGGCGGCGTCCTTTTCGCCGCGACAACCGCGATTGTTTATAGGTTCTTTTAGGCCGGCTTCGCCCTCCCCAATTCAACCGTCTTCTTCATCTCGTCACACGGCGCGGATTGAAGCGTGTATTTATAACACTCTTCCCCGAACTTATATGTCTGCCCATCAATCTCGTTAATGAGCGGCCCATTGAAATCAAGGCAATGTTTTCCGCTACATGTTTTATAGAATAAGGTCGCTAAACCGAGCCCCAAAAGGATAGACACCAGATAGGTTCCCATAGGCGTATTCAATAACCGTTTCAAGTTCATATATATAACGATATAAATAGTTTGTCACCTATATCCATAATGAACGTTTATTTTGGAACAAAACCAAAGACCGAAGAAGAGACCGAGGACGAAGAAGAGAAGGAGGAAAGCATTCTCTACCGCGAAAACAACCGCATTTTTTTCTTTCACCGATGAACATTCAAAATGGGACACGCCCCCGTCTCGACGGGGCGTGCCTGTTTGATTGATTACTCGGTAACAGTTACCCTAAAAGGGTATATATAGTGAAATCGACCGCAAATCCGCGCAAACCCTTATACAACTCATACGCGAAGCGGAGCAATATTCCTTTGTGACCGCCTTCCAATTGGGTCTAGAGAGTATCCCCATCTATCTTCATCTTTCTTCTCAAGGAGGATTCGTGTATGATGCTCTTTCCGTCGTCGATGCTATCCAACGGTGCCGTATTCCTATTTATTCGGTGGTAGAGGGATCCGTTGCTTCCGCAGGAACCTTCATTAGTATCGTGTGTCAAAAACGGTTTATTTGTCCACATGCGTTTATGCTCGTTCATCAGCTCAGTGGCGAGGTGGGGGGCAAGATGGCCGAGATGACCGACGAATACGCCAATTTGACGGAATTGATGGAGGTCATCAAAAAATTATATAGCGAACATACACGGATGAGTGAAAAGGTCTTACGCCGATTGTTGAAACACGATTTGTATTTGTACCAAAAACGATTTCAATCCGCACCCCAAAGGGGTGTTCGATTGAACTCGTTTTTGGTAATTTTGTTTAATAATAAAAACCGTATGCGGTTTTTATTATTAAACGGTATGAATGCCGAGAAGGCGCTCAAATACGGATTGGCGGATGAATTGTATAGCTAACCCTTTCCCCGAAAATAAATGAATTTATTGTTCGGGGAAAGGGTTAACCCTGTATAGGACTTTTTAGTCCTGTATAGGATTTTTTAGCCCTGAATAGGTATCGTCGGCGTTCCCGCCGTACATTTGACAGACTCTTGATTCACTTTGAAACAAGTGCCTGCCTGGTCTTTATATTGAATGAGGTCTATATTATCGGGCTTCGGGTAGACGTAGATAACGCGTTTATCGGCCTGATAGACATACACGAAAAACAACCCAATCGCTAAACTAATGATAAAGAGGGGAATATTGATATACTTGAGAAGACCCATATATCTTATGCTTTTATTTTTTACTCTTCTTCTTTTTCTTACCCTTCTTATTTTTTACTCTTCTTCTTTTTCTTACCACCACTGGATGGATTCTTTGTGACACCTGACTGAATGTCCTCTAGCCAGTCGTCTGTCATCACTGGCGCTTGTTTTGCTGGTGCTTGGCTCTTCTCCTGAACTTCTTCCCCCGGCATCTTAAACACGAATTCATTTGGAGTGCCCTTTGCCTCTAACGTATGTCTTTGTTCCAGCTTCGTTCGCATCCTCTCTTTCTGCGCATTCTGGCCCATCATCGACGTCATACGGTTCATATCAAACATGCCCTTACCGGCAGATCCGCCCATCGTCTTCATCATGTTCTTCATCATATCTTGAAACTCTTTCCCACCGGCACCGCCCTTCATCTTCGACATCATCTCGCTCGCCTCTTTCATGAGCTCCTCCTGCGAAATCGACCCCTCTTTCATCTTATCGTCCAATTTAGAACCAATCTTTTTGACCAAATCCATGATTTTTTTCGGGTTACGCATCATCTTTTTGAGAACATCGCTCGTTTCTTTCGCTTCTCCATCGTCAAACATATCCATGACCTCGCCGCTCATCTCCTCTGCCAGCTCCTTCGCCAAGGTTCCGATCTTTCCGTCAAAAAGGGATTTTAGATGATTGTGGAGGTCATCGGCATTCGGCATGGCATTGCCTTCGCCTTCCGCTGCGCTAGCGCTAGCGCCTTCCGCTGCGCTACCGCTACCGCTACCGCTACCGCTACCGCCTTCCGCTGCTCCGCTACCGCTACCGCTACCGCTATCCCCTGATTCAAACATTTCTTCAAACGCCTTCTCCATGCTTTCACTGGAGCCGTCTTTCGAAAGTCCCTTAAAAAAATCGGTCAACCCTTCAATCGTCTCTCCTAGCTTCTTTTGTAACTCTTCCTCCTCAATCCCCTCGAATAACCCGGCAGTGTCTCCAAAAGAAGCAGCGGATTTCACATTCCCCATAATGGTAATGAGAATCAGCTGTAAATATTTCCAAATGGCCTGTTTGGTATTCTCGCTAATGCCGGGCGCCGTCAACAACATCCGGAAATCGATATTCGGCAAAAACATCATGTTGCTATCGGATTCGATGACCTCCTCGTTTTGATACAAGATATCGAAAAATCGCTCAGGATACATCGCCAAACAATATTCATATAGGGGTTTTATATCGGCACCGGGTTCCTGCCAGGCTTCCCACAAATACACATATTCAGGAAAGGCGATGGTCAAATCGGCTAAAAAATCGCGAATGACTTCGGGGAATTTTTCGGGGATGTCCATGTATAAATGGAGACAGATATATTTTTTATATCTTTTACACCTTTTCACCTTTTAAACGCCGATTATATTTGATAATTCTGCCTTCAGGCAGAATTATCAATATATAAAGGCGATTTATCGGTGAAAAGTAACAGTTACCTAATAACATTAAAAGATGCCGACCCTCTGGGTCGGCATTTGA
>Ga0114978_10003596_pt1 | contig 12656 bp, 8 predicted proteins | sample S_140212_EF_Meta_FD_87027 | JGI IMG/M metagenome (GOLD analysis project Ga0114978, IMG submission 87027) | Freshwater microbial communities from Lake Simoncouche, Canada to study carbon cycling - S_140212_EF_MetaG | ecosystem: Environmental > Aquatic > Freshwater > Lake | place: Lake...
AGATTCTTTGAACAGGGAGTCTATCAGGACGGCCCGAACCTCGATCCTGCGATCGAGTGGATCGACCATCCCCAGGCGGGTCATGCCGAGGTGCTTGTCTGCGGGTGGGATAGGGAGCGCTTGCTGGAGAGGATCGCCGCCGCTTTCCTCGATGCCGGAATCAATGTGCTCGGTGCGGATGTCTACACGCGCAGCGACAAACTGGCCCTCGATATCTTCAAAGTGAGCAACCACCGCAATGAGCCGCTTCCAAGGGAACGCGAGCGCAAGCGATTTGAAATCAAGCTGAGGGAACTGCTAATAGCCCCGGGAAGTCGGCTTGTCCCGGAGCCGAAACCGAGACCCACCCCCAGCACACTTGCCGAGGATGAGGAAGAGCTGCCGGTCTGGGTCGTGGTCAACAACAACGCCCACCCCAGCTGCACCATTCTGGAAGTGCAGGCGCCAGATCGGTTGGGACTGCTCTACCATCTCCTGAGCGCGATTTCGCACGGCGGCATCGCTATTGAGGCCGCGCGCATCGCCACCGAGCAGAAGGCCGCTTTGGATGTCTTTTATCTTCGCAACAAAGAGGGTGGGAAGATTGTGGAGCGTAATGCCCTAATGAGACTCGAGCGGCGCCTGCGTGCCGCCGCGGCACGAACGGGTGAGCCACGATGAACGTTGCCGCCGGCATTGCAATCACCTGGAGGGGGTCGATTAGGCCGCTACTCAGGCAGCCGCGCTCCTCTCTACTGAGTATCCTGAGCGTCGGACTGGGAGTGGGCGTTTTCCTCTCCATCACCATTGCCAACCGGAGTGCCGTGGAAAGTTTCCACCGGGCATTTGCCATGGTCACCGGAAGGGCGGACTTGGAAATCAGGGGGCGTCTTCCCGAGATGTTGCTTCCTGCCGTCCAGGCATGTGCCGGGGTGGCCGCCGCAACCCCGTTGGTCGAGGGGATGGTCACACTGCCCGATTTTCCAGGGGAGTCGCTCCATGTAGTGGGGATTGATCCGTTCTCGGCTAGGGGACTTTTGGCCATGGAGCCTTCCATGGGTGCGGAGGGGCAGGGAGATCTTGCGGAGTGGCTTTCTGCGCGAGACATTGTGGCGGTCACGCCCGATTTTCTTCAACGGCATGGGGTGAAGCTTGGGGATGTCGTCCGGCTTCAAGGTCCGGGAGCGCCACGGCGGCTGACGATACGATATCAGGTTAGCACCGATGATGCTGTTGCGGGAGTCGGTGGACGGGTGGCTGCGCTGGATCTCGCCTCCGCACAAGAGTGGCTCGGACCGGAGGGAATGCTGACCGCCATCCTCATCAAGCTCCGCTCACCGGATGAAGAGGGGGTCGTCATCGAGCGCTTAAAGCAGTTATTGCCTTCCGACGCCACGATTTCCCCACCGGCCCGCCGCACGCACCAGGTCGATGTTATGCTCAGCGCGTTCACGCTGAACCTGACAGCGCTGAGCCTCGTCTCCCTGATGGTGGGGATGTTCTTTGTCGGGAATACAGCAGCAGCAGCAGTCGTCCGACGCCGTGTTTCACTCGGGATCTTGCGCTCCGTGGGCACCGGTCGATCCATGATCCTCTGCATGGTGCTGGCGGAGGCAGCCCTCTGCGGATTGATAGGTTCACTGATCGGGGTGCTGACGGCTCCGCTGCTTGCGGGCGTCTTGGCGGCACCGGTCGCACAAACCGTCACCGCGCTCTATCTACCGGTGGATGCGCACGGCGGATGGCCCACGCTGGCGGAGGCGCTTGCGGGCATTGCCGCAGGCGTGGGTGCTGCACTAATCGCTGCATGGATTCCAGCAAGGCAAGCGGCGGGAGTCGACCCAACCCGCGTCCTCCACCCAGGAGCGGCGCCGGAGATTTTCCCCATGCAGGCAGGGCGACTCGCCGCCTTCGGAGCAGGGATGCTACTGCTGGCGCTCTTCCTCTCCCTAACTTCACTTCACGGAGGTCCCGCACTACTGGGATTTGGTGCCGCCTTCTGTGTGCTGGCTGGGTTTTCGCTGGCGGTTCCGCTGGTGACGGTGACGGTGGCTTCAATCCTGCGGAAGGTGGTCTACACGCGTCATTTCTACGGTGGCGCGATCGTCCGCATCGCGCTGGAACAGTCGATGAGATCCCTCCACCGCACCGTCCCCACGATTGCGGCGCTGGCGGCGGCCGTGGCCATGACGGTCGGCATCAGCGTGATGATCCATTCCTTCCGTGGAAGCGTTCTGGCATGGGCGGAACGCACGCTGCAGGCGGACCTTTTCATCGCTCCTGCGGCCAATGAACTCTTGGGCCTCGAGCACACGCTTCCGGAGAAAGCAGCGGCATGGTGGAGCAAACGCCCCGAGGTGAGAGATGTTGCGACGTTCCGCGAGGTGGAGGCGCGCTCGGTGGATGGCGATCAGGTGACGCTGGGGGTGGTTTCAGGAGCGGCCCGAGGGGAGGTCGATTTCCTCCATGGTGAAACCAAGGCAAAAACCGAGGCGCTGGCGCGCGGAGAGGGAGTCGCCCTTTCCGAGAGCCTGGGTCGCCGGTTGCATCTCGGGTGCGGGGACAAACTCCGCCTAGCGGGCCCGAACGGCCCGCTAACCTTGCCGGTGCTCGACCTCTACCGCGACTACACTCGCGACCGTGGGATCGCGATGATTGGAGCCCCCTATTTCCAATGCGTCTGGGGGATACAAGGAGTCCACTCGCTGGCGATCGCGTTCCGAGCAGGAACAAGCACCGCCACCATGGAGAGCGAGAGTTCCGCATTCTGCGAGGCATTCGGCGGGAAGGATGCCTTCATCTGCTACAGCAACCGCGCGCTAAAAGCCCGCATTCTGGAGATCTTCAATCAGACCTTTGCAGTGACGGCCGTACTGCGAACCATCTCCATAGCTGTGGCAGTGGGGGGCGTGATGCTGACGCTGGGCATTCTGGTGATCGAACGCACCCGTGACATCGGAGTACTGCGCTCGATGGGGGCCTCCACCGGGCAGATCGTCGGGGTAATGCTCGCCGAGGCTTCGCTGATCGGACTGATCGCCAGTTTGGTCGGGTTGGCGAGCGGTGCTGTGCTGGCATTGGTTCTGACATGGGTGATCAACAAAGCCTTCTTCGGTTGGAGTATCGATCTGGCCTACCCGTGGGGGGAACTGGCATTTTTACCTCTTTGGATGATTGCCGCGTCACTCGCCGCCGGGCTCCTTCCCTCCCTGAGGGCCGCCAAAATTTCACCTGCGGCCGCACTGAGAATGGAATAATAGGAATTTTGTCTCCTTGAGAGGGGAAAAGAGGGTGCAAAAACACACAAAAACGCTCTTTTTTCAAAAAAGAGGTTGCACGAAGAGCCCAAAGCTATAAGGTTTCCTTATCGAAAGATTGTTCTGGGGGGAACAACAGGCCGTCGTACCTTATGGTGCGGCGGCCTGTATCTTTTCAGGGTAAACACGGCCCGCTGATTTCAGGAGCGACAGCCAATTTAACGGGTCTTTCATGCGGAGTGCAGGCATACTCTGGCTCCACTGAATCAAGTTCCCATGCCCTCCCGATCCGAAACTTCCGAAGAGCAAGAACACCCGCCGGCTTTATCCCGCACACGAACGGCTTGGACCGCCTTGGCACTCTTTGCAATCGTGATTGCAGGTGGGCTCTTTTTTAAACCGCTGGCTTGCAGCCTCCTGAAGTCCGGACTCACGGTGGCAAGTTGGTTGCACGGAGAGCAGCTGCGCATCGAGAAGCTTTCCCTTGGCGAGGATGGCGCGTTCCAGGCGCAGGTGGTGGAATGGCGCTACGGACCCAAAGAGCACCGGAGTTCGTGGAAAAGCGACTGGCTGGTTATTCGCCCAACTCCGCTTTGGAAACTGATCCGACCCGGCAAGCATCAGCAGCGCGTGGTGATCCGCGAGATGTTGGCAGGAAAAACAAAACTTCTGCTGGACCGTCGTGGCTCAACCTCCGCGAGCCCGGGGAAAAATCCGGAGGGGATCTCGACAACGCCGCTCCCCCAACAGCTCCTCAGCTTCCTGCCGGCCTCCTGCACGGCAGGACCCATGGAAATGGTCGTGATCGGAGAGAGTTACCGGGCGGCGATCAACGGTTTATATGTGCGGCTTCCAGAGCGGTGGCCGGGGAAGATTACCTTCACGGAGGCAACGATCGACGTCGGGTCCTGGCAACATACGATACCCCGCGGTGGCATCGCCGCCCTTCTGGAGGGAAGCACCCTCTATCTCGGGGCGCTCGATCTTGGGAATGAGCTCGGCCTGAAGGAGCTCACTCTTACTCCAAGCAGGGAGGGTGTGGAATTCGGTGTGCGCGGAACGGTTGGCAAAGGTCTTTTGCGCGGGGCCGGGGTGATCGGCGCCGGAGGAAATGCCCCCAACCTCGAAGTAACGCTGGTTGGAGAAAGGCTGTCGCTTGGCGCCCTCGCGCCGCTCATGAGCGGCGCGCAGCGGGCTTCCGGCACCATCAGTCAGGCAAGGCTTACCTTCCGGGGCGACACGGCGCGCCCCTTGGAGGCCGCAAGCTCGCTGCGAATCATCGCGCAAGATTTCCAATGGGAAGGCCGCGGATGGGAATCCCTCCGCCTCGCTGCCACGCTTACCGGCCGCAATCTGACGGTGACAGAACTCTATCTGCAGCAACACGACAACGAGTTGACGGCAAAAGGGCAAAGCAGGCTTCCGGAGGACTGGCGCGCCGCGTTAAGAGCGCCCTTCACCGCGAGCTTCAGTGCGCAACTTCAGGATGCCGGGGCCTTGGGCGCCCTTGGTGGACCGGAGTTTTCGCAACTAGGAGGAGGGCTCTCGTTGGATGGCGAGATCAGCGGGCGTGACAACAAGGCCGAGGGTTACTGCAACGTGACGGGCAACGGACTACGGTTCCGTGAGCTGCCGGTGGATTGGATGCAGGGATGCCTTCTCTTTGAGGGAGAGACCACGCTGCTCAGCAACCTGGATGCCTGGAGCGGAACCGATCACCTATCCATTGGCGGGACTGTCGCAAACCATCGGCCACACGCCTACAAGGCCACGGCTGAAGTGGCCGTCCAGAACCTCACAAAGAGGCTTTCGCAGATCGGGGTGGTAACAGCGGAGTCGATGGGTGCCGGAGCCGTGAAGGGAACCTGGCAGGGGGAAGGGTCTGCTGAGTCGCACGCCGGAGCATTCCAAGTCGCGGTCAGTGAGTGGGTAAGCCCCCGGACCAAGGGAGGCATGTCGGGAAAATGTGAGGGCACCTACACCAAGGGGAGGCTCGATCTGACGAAGGCGGAGTTGGTGCAAGACGATCTGAAGCTTGGGTTCAAACTTTCCGCTACGGAGAAAAAAATCGTGGCCGCGGAGATCGTCGCGGTGCGCGGGGAAAAAACAAAGCCCCTGGTCGAGGGGTCCTTTGCGCTACCGCTCAACGCTGCTGATTTCTGGCAGAGCGGATCCCTTTTCCGAACCTTGGGCATGTCGGAGCCCCTTGAAGCGAATCTGGCCCTGCATGGAATCAAGGCCGAGGAACTGACCAACCTGCTGGGTCAGCCCCATCAATTTGCCGGCACCCTTGACGGGACGTTGACCGCCGCCGGCACTTCGGAAAAGCCCGTGATTCACGGCGCCCTCCAAATCAGTAAGTTTAAAATGCTAGGTACCGCCACGACGCAAGAGCTGGCCCTCACTTTCGACTCCGACAAGGGGCGCGCCACGGTGGAGTTGGTGGAACAACCAAAAGAAGCCGCACCCTTGCATCTCCGGGCGGAGATACCGTTCCAGTTCACCAGCGACAAAGGAAGGCTCCTAACGGCGGATGGCGCTGGACCGATCATCGGGGAGGCCACCTTTCATCAAGCTCAGTTGGATGGCTGGCTGAGCCTCATGGGCATCAACGGCTGGCCGCTGCACCAAGAAACGATGGATGGCACGGTCACCCTGTCCGGCACCATCGACAAGCCTGTCCTGAAGGGAGCCATCACGCTGAAGGCGGGTGAGGCGGAACTCTTCGGAACACAAAAACTCCAGCAGCTAGTGGCACCCATCAGCCTGAATGGAAACACAGGGCGGCTGACAAATGGCACGGCCACCTACGGCGGAAAGCCGCTGAGCGTTACCGGAACCGTTGATTGGAGCAGCGCGGAGGCAACACTTCAGATTCAGTTGGCCGGAGAAAACCTCCCACTAGAGATTGGAAACGGGGGTGGTAACAACGCCGGCGCACGACTCGATTCCCTAGGGAATGCGGCTCTCACGCTCTCGGCCAAAGGCACCAACCATCCAACCCTCGGTGGGACGATCACCTTGAGCAAACTCTCCGGATACGTACGCCCGAAACTCACGCCCAGCTTTGCCCCTCCCGGTATCAGCCTCCATTCCATCCGGGCTGCCGGATCAGAGAACAACGCCGGCACTCCCAACTTGCAGCTCGATCTGGTGGTAAAAACGGCGGGTCCGCTGAACATATTTTCCTCACCCGTCAAATCGGCGGCGACAAATGCCCCCTCCGCAGCTCTTCCGCAGCTCTTCATGGATCTCCGACTGCAGGGGGCGGCTGAATCGCCAAGCCTGGCTGGCACAGTCACAGCTACCAACTGGTCGGCACAACTCCCCTCCGGTCTCTTTATCATTCCAGAAGCAACTGTACGGCTGGAGGAGGGACGGGGACCCGGCATGCTCACGGCTACGGCGTACGGCATCACGCGGCGCGGCCTGTGTGCACTTGCCATCACCGGATCACTTGCAGAGGCGGAGGTGATCTTCACGGGGCCGGTCAATGCGACAGCACCGGACCTGCTCCTTGCCTTGGCAACGCCGGCCGGATCAGGAGCGGCACCCGCGCAGGGGATCGCCTGGAACCGTCAGGCGCAGCTCTTTCCTCTCCCCTCCGCGGGCTGGATGAGTTCACGCCTTGGCAATCAGGACCAAGGCTCGCTTGGTTTTTACGGTGCCCCCTGGGTCTGGCCATTGAACCTAGGTTCAGGAAACGCGACCAAAGCGCCACAACAGGAAACAAACTAATGGAAAGCATGACTGGACATGGTCGGGGAAACTCCGCCACCAACGGGTGGCGGTTCACGGTGGAGTGCGGCTCCGTCAACCGCAAGGGAATCGAGGTAGCCATTGCGTTGCCCAAGACGCTCTCCTCCCTTGAACCCAAAGTCAGGGAAGAGGTTCAGCAGAAGGTTACCCGCGGTCGCGTCAACCTCACCATCACGCTGGAAAGCCCCGCCGCCTCCGCAGGGACGCAGAGTGTGGTGGATCGCCCGGCCGCTCGAAGAGTCCTTGAGGATTTGCAGGAACTGCGTGCCGAGCTGGCCCTTCCCGGGGAGATCTCACTCGAGCTGTTGCTCCGCTCCCCGGGAGTGCTGAAAAACCCAGCCGAGGAAATTCCCGTCGCCGAGGAGCTTTGGCCGGCTTTGCAGGCCGCCCTTGTGCAGGCGCTGGATCGCATGAGTGCGATGCGGCGGAAGGAGGGCGGACATCTGGTTGCCGACCTGCTGAAGCGCGTGAAGCTGCTGGAGACTGCAGTCAAATCCGTGAGGGCGCGCGTGCCATCCGTGCTTCGCCAGCGCCGCGATCACCTCAAGACTCGCCTGGAAGAGTTAGGTGTGCCATTGCCAGCCAATGATCCCGCCCTTGCCCGGGAGCTCGCCTTCATGGCAGAGCGGAGCGATATCACCGAAGAGCTCACCCGTCTGGAGAGCCATTTCGTACAGTTCCGGGAGGCCCTTGCGGGCACGGAGCCCGCGGGCCGCACGCTTGACTATCTCGCGCAGGAAATGTTTCGCGAGATCAACACACTCGGCAACAAGGCGGCGGATGCAGCCATCTCACGACGGGTCGTGCAATCCAAAGCGGAGCTTGATAGGATCCGCGAACAAGTCGCAAACCTTGAGTAATCCATCCTTAGAATTCCGCCGTACAGGCATCCTCTTCGTGATTTCCGCCCCCTCGGGCGCCGGAAAGACAACGCTCTGCACCGCGCTCAGGCAGAAACCCGATTTCGTCTGGTCGGTCTCCTGCACCACGCGTGCGCCGCGCACCGGCGAGATCGACGGCGAGGATTACCATTTTCTCTCCCAGGACGATTTTAACCATCACTTGGAAGGAGAGGAATTTCTCGAGCACGCAGAAGTGCACGGCAACCGCTACGGGACGCTCAAGGAACCCGTCTTGGAGAACCTGCGTAACGGCATCGATGTCCTGCTGGATATTGACACCCACGGCGCGTCCAATATCCGCGCCTGTGGCGACCCGATGATCCTGCAGGCATTGGCCGATGTATTTATCGTGCCGCCCGATCTCGAGGAGCTCCGCCGCCGGCTCATGCGTCGCGGTACGGAGACACAGGAACAGGTGGAGATCCGCTTGAAGAATGCAGCGCTCGAGATGGAGTGCTGGAGGGACTACCGCTACACGATCATCAGCGGCTCCATGGAGGAGAACATCGAGAAGTTCCGGGCCGTCATGCGCGCCGAGCGATACCTCAGTCACCGGATGACCGCCGTGGAGTCCTCAGCGAAAGCAACCGGGTAATCGAGAGATCTGGAGAAAGCCATGAGCGACGCAACACCCATAGCACCCACAGGACGCACCATTGTGCTGGGCGTCACCGGATCGATCGCAGCGTACAAATCCGCAGAGATCGCGAGTCAGCTTCGCAAGCTGGGGCATGAGGTCTTTGTGGTGATGACGCGCCGCGCCACGGAATTCATCACGCCGCTCACGCTCGGCACGCTCTCCCGCAACCCCGTGCTCTGCGATCTCTCCGAGGAATCGCAGGGCGCGTGGAAGCCCGGTCATATCGAATTGGCGGATCGCGCGGACCTTCTACTCATCGCGCCCGCGAGCGCCAACACGATCGCGCGACTCGCGTGCGGTCTTGCGGATGATGCGCTCGGCGCGGTCGCACTCGCAACTAGAGCGACGCTGCTCATTGCCCCCGCGATGAACGGAAAAATGTGGGAGCATTCCGCGACGCGTGAAAACGCAGAGCGGCTCCGTGCTCGCGGAGCCGCATTCGTCGGGCCCGCAGAGGGGATGCTTGCGTGTGGTTACGAGGGGACAGGGCGACTCGCGGAGGTCGACGAGATCATCGCGCGCGCGCAGCAGTTACTCGCGGCTCGGTGAGCGCGCGAAAAAAGAAGAAGAAAAATTTATAAAATCCGTTGACGCGCCGCGATCAACAACTTATTCACATTCACCAGTGAGTTATTCACATTGTTTTCACACTCGCCGCCCATGCGGTAAAAAGGAGGTGGATTGAAATGCCCATTAAGAAAAAAGCTGCAAAGAAAGCTCCCGCCAAGAAAGTCGTCAAGAAGGCTCCTGCCAAGAAAGTCGTCAAGAAGGCTGTAGCTAAGAAGGCCCCCGCCAAGAAAGTGGTGAAGAAGGCCGCTGCGAAGAAAGTCGTCAAGAAGGCTCCTGCAAAGAAAGCCGTCAAGAAGGCCGTCGCAAAGAAGAAATAAGTATCCCTCCCGCCGGAACACACGTTCGGCGACGAGCTAATAACTTGGGGGAAGCGCCACAAACGCTTCCCCCAATTTTTTTGTACTGAAGCACTCAAGCGGGGGCGGAGAAACGGTCCGAAGAAAAATATGGGCTCCTCGCTGTTTGGAGTGGGTAGAGACTCAAAACAATCAGCAGTACTGAAGAATGAAGGTTTAATCTGGAACTCAGCCGTAACGGCTGCGAAGCAACGGCCGGGCTAGCAAACTCAGGAAAAAAGGTAAACTGGAGTGGAGAACCCGAAAGACAAAGATGACTGTGTCCATATAACTATTAGAATTTCCCCGGTCTTCATCCGTTCGTGAGTTTATGAGTTCCAGATTCAATAAACTCTCTGTCCTCAAGAGCTATGGATGTAGGTGATCTCCTGTGAGAACACACTCAGAATAGCGGAAAGCCAATACATGGAACTCAAGAACTCAGGAAATGAAGGGAGGGGGCGGTTGTTACTCAGGGTAGGGATTCCTTCAGGCTTCAAGTTTCAGGTTTCATCCCTCCTCTTACTCCGCTACTGAATTGCTGATGGAAGATTTACTACTCACCACCGCCCGTGATGCGGCGCTTGCCGCGGGGGGGATGATCCGGGGTCATTTTGAGAGCGAGTTGAATGTCGATGCCGCTGAAGCGCACGACATCAAGCTCGAGCTCGACCGCCGGTCCCAAGCGCTGATCGAAGCGCTGATCCTCGGCGTCTTTCCCGACCATGCCATCTATGGTGAGGAGGGGATCCGCGGCGATCAAGGAGCGGCCGACCAGTGGATCATCGACCCGATCGACGGCACCGTGAATTTTTTCTACGGGATTCCGCATTTTGCGGTCTCCATCGCGCATCGTCACAACGGGTCCCTCACGACAGGAGTGATCTACCAGCCAATGACCGATGAACTTTGGGTCGCATCACGCGCCACCGGTCGCGTCACACTGAATGGACGCCCGATCCGTGTAAGCAGCCGCACCAAGCTCTCCGACGCAATCGTCGCCGTGGGCGTCTCGAAGACCGAGGCCTCCATCGAGAAGGGCCTCCCGGTTCTCGGGAAGATGATGCGCACCGCACGCAAGACCCGTATGATGGGAAGCGCTGCACTCGACATTGCCTATGTAGCAAGCGGCCGCCTCGATGCCTACATCGAGAGTCAGATCAGTCTCTGGGACATTGCGGCAGGAATGCTCATGGTGGAACTCGCGGGCGGCAAAGTTGACCTGAAGCCCCACGATACGGCCGCCGATAAATATTCCGTCGTCGCCTCCAGCGGAGCCATCCCCTTCACCCACCTTTAAGAAGATTCCTGATGATGATCATGCGCAGTGGCATCGGGTACGACGTGCATCGCCTTGAGCCGAACAGGCCGCTGGTTCTCGGCGGGGTCCAACTCGAACATCCCCAAGGGCTTGGGCTTGCCGGCCACTCCGATGCGGATGTGCTGTGTCACGCCATCGCTGACGCGATCCTGGGTGCTGCAGGCCTCCAGGATATCGGCCACTATTTTCCGAACACCGATCCCTCCCTTCGCGGCATCTCCAGCCTCGAGATTCTGCGCCGAGTGGCGGGGATACTTTCTGAAGCTGGGGCGCGGATCATCAACGTCGACTCCACGGTTGTCGCCGAGGAACCGCGCATCGGACCTTTCGTCCAGGAGATGAGGGAGCACATTGCATCCTCCTTGGGCCTCGACTCGTCACGCATCGGGGTCAAGGCCACGACCAACGAGTGCCTCGGATTCCTCGGGCGCGGGGAAGGGATAGCGGCACTCGCCACGGCCATGGTGGAGACACCCGCCGAGTAGAGGATGCAGAGGATAGAGAGGATGCCGATCCCCCGTTGCTATAACACGCTCACGAGATCGTTCGAGGCCATCCAACCTCGGGTCGGCGAGGGCCAGAAACTCGCCCTCTACACCTGTGGCCCGACAGTTTACGCGCACGCCCATATTGGAAACTTCCGCGCCTACGTCTTCGAGGATCTCCTCCAGCGTCATCTTCAGGAAAGGGGCTTTATTGTCCGGCGCGTGATGAACCTCACCGATGTGGACGACAAAACCATCCGAGGCGCCCATGCGGCCGAAATAGCGCTGTCCGACTACACCCGCCCCTTCAAGGAGGCCTTTTTCCAGGATTCCAAGGAGCTGCGCCTCCTTCCTGCGGAAGCCTATCCCGCAGCAACCGATCCCGAGCAGATCGTCCGGATGATTGCGATGATCGGGACGCTGATGGAGCGGGGCCACGCCTATCAGGCCGAGGATGGGTCCGTGTACTTCCGCATAGCCTCCTTTCCCGAGTATGGAAAGCTCGCCCATGTGGATCTTGAAGGTCAGCGGCCGGGCCAGCGGGTTGCCAGCGACGAGTACGACAAGGAAGCCGTCGCCGACTTTGCCCTCTGGAAGGCATGGGTCGCTGAAGATGGAGCCGTTGGTTGGGAGAGCCCGTGGGGAAAGGGTCGTCCCGGCTGGCACATCGAGTGCAGCGCCATGGCGACAGGGATGCTCGGCGAGACCATCGACATCCATTGCGGCGGCGTGGACAACATTTTTCCCCACCACGAGGCCGAGATTGCCCAGTGCGAGTGTGCCCGCCACGGGCAGGCGCCGTTCGTCCGCTACTGGATGCACTGCGCGCACCTCATGGTCGAGGGCTCGAAGATGGCCAAGTCGGCAGGGAACTTCTTCACGCTACGCGATCTGCTTGAGAAGGGATGGACCGGCCGCGAGGTGCGTTACGCCCTCCTAGCGGTCCACTACCGGGGCGCGCTGAATTTTACCATGGAGGGACTCGCTGCTGCACGCACAGCCCTGGCGCGACTCGATGCCTGGCGCGAGCGCCTGGCAGAAACCGCTGGTTCGGAAACCGCCACCGTGGCGCCTGATGCTGCGACGGAGGGATTCTTCACGGCTCTTGATGACGACTTGAATATCTCAAGCGCCCTCGCCGTCCTCTTCGAGACACTCCGCGAGAGCAATCGCAGAATGGATGAAAAAAAACTGACTCCACCGCAGGCCCGAGGCCTTCTTCAGTGGCTCGCGCGGGTGGACGGAGTTCTGGCTCTCGAGCCCGATGCCAGCGCAGCGGTGATTTCAGCCGAGGTGGAGGAGCTGGTGGACGCACGCGCCGCCGCCCGCGAGGCCAAGGAGTGGAAGAAGAGCGACGCGATCCGCGATCAGATCGCCGCGCTAGGCTGGACCGTAAAAGATACAAAGG
>Ga0114978_10003597_pt1 | contig 12656 bp, 9 predicted proteins | sample S_140212_EF_Meta_FD_87027 | JGI IMG/M metagenome (GOLD analysis project Ga0114978, IMG submission 87027) | Freshwater microbial communities from Lake Simoncouche, Canada to study carbon cycling - S_140212_EF_MetaG | ecosystem: Environmental > Aquatic > Freshwater > Lake | place: Lake...
AGCGGTTTCAGCAGTCGGCCGAATCCCTGACAGGGCTCACGCTTCGCGATCTCGACGTGCTCGAAATCGGGCACGGCCAGTCGCAGCACGCGATCGCCTACGTAGCCGCGCTCGGCAACCGCGCGGTGGGCATCGATTTGGACGTGGTGCCACACGGGCTGCTCGACGTGGCGGGATACATGCGCACCATCCGCACCAACGGCTTCATGCGGGCCGCGAAGACGTGGGTGCGAGAAGCCAGCGGCCTCAATCGGAGTCTCCGACGCGAGTTCGTGCGTCAGCGGGGGCTTACCGCCTGGCCCTCCTACCGGACGCTCGTCGCCGACGCCGCGAACACGGAGTTTCCGGATCACAGTTTCGACTTCCTCTACTCGTTCCACGTGTTGGAGCACGTGTCAGATCCCGCCGCGGTGCTCTGGGAGGTCCAGCGGTTGCTCCGCCCCGGGGGAGGGTTTTGGTTTCGGTTTCCACACTATGCACACTACAACGCCCTGCACGACCTGCGCTGGATCACGCAAGCGGCCAACCCGCCGCGGCCGTGGGCCCACCTGCTCGAGGGCGAGCGCGCCACCGTGCAGCAGGGCGCGTTCGTTAACACACTGCGGATCGACGACTGGCGGCAGCTTTTCACGCAGCATTTTCCCGGCTGCTCGTGCCTGCCCGTGCCTCTCGACAGCGATCATTTCCCGCCAGCCCTGGCCGACGTGCGCGCCCGCGGCCTGCTCGGGGAATACAACGACGAAGAACTGCTCACGGACGACCTGATCTGCGCGTGGCGGAAGCCGTGACGAGCTGTTTTGTTGGGGCTACCGACGTGACGCCCCCGATTCCCGACGTCTGCATCGTCGGCGCCGGTCCGGCAGGCATCGTGCTGGCGCTCGAGACCGCGAGGGCCGGCCTGCGCACGCTGCTCGTCGAAAGCGGCGGCAACCGATTCGACCCCGCGGCGCAGGCCCTGGGCGACACGCCGCACTTCGATCCCGACCGGCACGGCCCGATGAGCGACGCCACCCGGCGGCAGATCGGCGGCGCATCGGTGATCTGGGGCGGCAGGGTCGTGCCGTTCGATCCAGTGGACTTCGATCCGCGGCCTTTCATCCCGGAGGCGGAATGGCCGATCGGCTATGACGACCTGGTGCCGTATTTCGCCAAGGCCAGCGACTATTTCTTTACCGGCGAGCCGGTGTTCTCGGCGCATCGGGTGCCGACCATCCGCCAGCCGACGATCGTGCCCGACCTCGCCGACGGCGAGGTGGAAACCTCGACGCTCGAACGCTGGTCGCTGCCGACGAATTTCGGCCGCGAATACCGCCGGGCACTGGAGACGACGCTAGGGCTCGAGGTGCTTCCCGGCACGACGTGCGTCGAGATCGTGTGCGAGCCCGACGGACGCACCGTGTCGCACCTAGAGTGCAGGCGGGCGGATGGGTCGGCCGTGCAGCTGCGGGCGCGATCGTTCGTGATCGCCTGCGGCGGCCTGGAAACCACCCGCCTCCTGCTGGCATCAGCGCGTCATCAGCCGCGCGGGCTCGGCAACGGGTCCGACCGGCTCGGCCGGTTCTACATGGGCCACATCTCGGGAAAGATCGCACGCGTGCGGTTCACGACGCCCCCGGCGCTGACGGCCTACGGCTACCAGCGCGACGAACAGGGCGTGTATCTCCGGCAGCGGTTTTCGGTGACCCGCGAGGCTCAAGCGCGGGAGCAGATCACCAACGTGGTGGCGTGGCTTGCGAACCCGCCCATTGCCGACCCCGGGCACGGCAGCGGCATCCTGTCGTTCGCCTACTTGGCCCTCAGCTCGCCGCTGTTCGGCCGATACTTCGTGTCGGACGCGATCCGCAAGGCGAATGTCGGCGAGCAGGGCCGTCAAAACACGTGGGCCCACCTGTGGAACATGATCCGCGACCTGCCGGCCACCGCCGCTTTCGTGCCGACGTTCGGCATCCGTCGCTATCTGCTCTGGCGGCGCGTGCCCGGCTTCTTCGTGCCCAGCCGCGACAATAGTTACCTGCTCCACTACCACGGCGAACAGGTGCCAAATCCCGAGAGCCGTGTGACGCTCGCCCCGGATACCGACCGGCTCGGCCTACGCCGGCTCGCGATCGACCTTCGATTCAGTCAGCCGGACGTCGATGGTGTACTCCGCTCCCATCAGCTCTGGGACGAGCATCTTCGGCGGCAGCGCTGCGGCGCTCTGGAATATCTCTACGATGACCCGGAACGCGCCGTTTGGGAGCAGGCAGCCGACGGCTACCACCAGGCCGGCACGACGCGGATGGCGAAATCCCCGGATGACGGCGTCGTGGATGAACACTGCCGCGTGCATGGCACGGGCAATCTCTTCTTGGCCAGCAGCTCGGTGTTTCCCACCTCGGGCCAGGCCAACTCCACGTTCATGATCGTGGTGCTCGCCATCAGGCTGGCGGAGCATCTGCGGTCGCAAATCCGGGCCTCGGGAGCCGCCCCGTGATCGTGCGCTCCCTCGAGTCGCTGCCTACCCTCGATCGCTCCGGCAGGCACGTCGTGATCGTCGGGGCGGGCACGATCGGTCTTTTCCTGGCAAAACTCCTCGTGGAAAAAGGCCGCCGGGTCACGATCGTCGAGTCTGGCGACGCATCGCTTGGCTCGTTCTCCTCCGAGGGCTTTCGCAACGTTGGCAAACCGCACCAGGGCACCCGCATCGGCCGGAGCCGGTCGATAGGCGGTACGTCCAACCTGTGGGGTGGGCAACTCGTGGAATTTATGCCGGCCGACTTCCGCGGCCGGCCCTGGCTGCCGACTTCGGCATGGCCCATCGGGGCCGATGAAATGAAGCCCTTCTGCCAACGAGCCTTCCAGCGGCTCGGCATCGAACCTGCCGCCCAAGACGACGAGCCGGTCTGGCAGGGCCGCCTGGGCTCATCGCCACGGTTTGCCGACGACGTCGAGATCTTTCTCACGCGGTGGATGAAGACGCCAAGTATGGCCGTCCTTTACGCCGACGACATCCACTCCGATCCCCGGCTCGTGCTTCTCACGGGGCACACCACCGTCGGCTTCCAAGCCGCGGGCAGCCGCGTCACCGGAGTCGTCATCAAGACCCCCGATGGCGGCACCGCGCATCTGGAAGCCGACGAAGTCGTCATCGCCGCCGGCACGGTGGAGACGGTGCGGCTGCTGCTTGCGGCACAGGCTGATCGCTCCTCGCCCTGCCCCTGGCAGGCCAATCGGATGCTCGGACTGCGGTTTCAGGATCATCTCGGCGGAAGGATCGGTACGGTGATGCCGCTCGACAAGCAGCGGCTTTTTCGCGTGTTCTCGACCCTCTACTGGAATGGGCACAAATTCCAGCCCAAACTCAGGGTGAAGGAAGCCGCTTGCCTGTCGGATCGCCTTCTCGGCTCCCAGGGCATCATGTGCTTCGAGAGTTCCGCGACGGAGCACCTCGTGTTCCTCAAGCAGTTTCTCAAGGCGGCGATCCACAGCCGGCGACTCTCCGGCATCGGCGACTTCTTCCGGCATGCAATGGCCTGCGCAAGGCATCTGCCACCCCTGATGTGGACCTATGTCAAGGAGCATCGGATGTTTGTTCCTTTCGATTCGCAGGTGGTTCTCAACGTGCAGGCCGAACAGATGCCCACCGACAGAAGTCGGATCACGATCGATCCGTCGCGACGGGATGCCTACGGCCTCCCGCAAGCGATTATCGATTGGCAGGTGACCGGCGAGGAACTGCCCACAATCCTCGATCTGGCTCAGCGTTGCGGCCGCGCCCTCGAGGCCGCCGGCCTGGCCACGCTCACGATCGAGCCGGATCTGCTGGCCCTGAAGCCGTCGTTTCTCGACGCGCTGCACGACACCTACCACGCGGCCGGCGGAGCGATCATGGGCGTGAACGATGCTCACGGCGTGGTGGACCGTGATCTGCGTGTTTTCGGCACGACGAACCTCTACCTCGCAAGCGCCGCGACGTTCCCCACCTCGAGCAGCGCCAACGTGACGTTCACGGCGCTGGCATTCGCGACCCGGCTGGCGGACCATCTCCAATGACAGGCGTGCCTCGCTTCACCTTTGAGCCGCTTGGCGGCACGACGTCACGCGGCGGGCTGGGCTGCGGCTCGCTCGTGGGCCGCGACTCGTTTCGTACGGCGGCACGGCTCGTGGAAAACGCGCTCGACCTGGGCATCCGCTACTTCGACACCGCTCCTCTCTATGGCATGGGCACAGCGGAGGAGGTGCTCGGCGCAGTCGTCGGCAGCAATCCCGACGTGGTGATCGCGACGAAGATCGGAATCGGCCGGCCCCCCTACTCGCCGCTCAAGGCCGCGGTGCGGCGATACGCGAAGCCGCTCCTCGACCGGTCGCGGCCACTCAAGGCGTTTGCCCGCTCACTCTTCGTGCACGTCAGAAGGGGGGGCACCGCCGCTCCAGCCGAGAACGTTCTCGACACCGCCCCGAGTTCCCGGACCGGTTGGCGTCCTTCGATCAGGGCCTCGACTTCTGCCGCCGGTTCTTCAACTGGCACAATGACGAGCACTTCCACTGGGATATCGGGCTCCTTCCGCCGGCAGTCGTCCAAGCCGGCCACGCCGACGCAGCCATCGCATCGCGCGCCTCGGTGCTTGCCGCCGCCCTCACCCGTCACGTTCAGAAGCTTTTTTCAAACATAATTGGGCGGGGTTTGCGGGAAGATTTAGTTCGAACTTGCAAGGGATGCACTCCCAAAGCGACTATATGCATGGTCTATCGATTGCGAGATAACGAACAGAACGCACCAGATTTCCCTGGGAGGAACACATGTCGGATGGGGGAGTCGATACTCCGGTCAACATCCACTACGGCTGCGGGGAAACTGCCCCCTCAGGGTGGCTGAACTTCGATGTTAGCCCAGTGCTCCGTCTTCAGCGCCTTCCTCTTGTCGGCCGGAGCTTCAAGCGGCTCATAAAGCCCCACTTTCCGCAAAACGTACGAATCGGCGATATCCGGAAGGGGCTGCCGGTTCCGGCAAACTCGGCTGACAGGCTTTTCTGCTGCAACATCCTGGAGCACCTGTCGCTGGAGGACTGCCGTCTCGCGCTCAAGAACTCAAGGTCATACCTACAGCAGGGGGGTGTTTTCCGCTGTGTCGTCCCAGACCTACGTCGACTCGCACAACAATATCTTGCCCGCTCCGACCCTGAGGCGAGCACTTTCTTCATGGATGCCACGATCCTCGGTAAAAGAAGAAGGCCGCGAGGCTTCATCGGAAACCTTCGTCAGATAATCGGTAATGCAAACCATCTTTGGATGTGGGACTACGAGTCCCTTTCGGAAGAACTGAGGCGAGCGGGTTTCGTGAATGTCCGGCGTGCGCATTACGGCGATCGGAACGATCCGTACTTCGCGATGCTCGAAGATGAACAAGTGTGGATGGGCCATCTCGCAATCGACTGCGAGGGCTAACCGCGTTGCCATGCGAGTCGCTCGCCGTAAGCAAATGACCTGCCTTGGAAAACCTCATCCAGCGGATATGAAGGTCTCCTGCCCTATGGTCAGGAAGACTTTCGATGACGACAAGACGACGGAAGAAACACCGCCCTGAGGAGATCGTTGCCAAACTGCGTGACGCCGACGCGATGCTCAACGGAGGCAAGGATCATGCAGCGATCGTGCAGGCCCTGGAAGTGAGCGAGTCGACGCCCGAGTGCTAGGACCATCTCCAATGACAAGCGTCCCCCACTTCAGGTTCGAGCCACTCGGCGTTACGACGTCGCGCGTCGGACTGGGCTGCGGCTCGCTCGTGGGCCGCGAGTCGTTTCGCGCGGCGGTACGGCTCGTGGAGACCGCGCTCGACCTCGGCATCCGCTACTTCGACACCGCCCCGCTCTATGGGATGGGCACCGCGGAGGAGGTCCTCGGTGCAGTCGTCGGCAGCAATCCCGACGTGGTGATCGCGACGAAGATTGGCATCGGTCGGCCTCACTACTCGCCGCTTAAGGCAGCGGTGCGGCGGTATGCGAAGCCTCTCCTCGACCGATCACGGCCTCTCAAGGCGTTTGCCCGCTCGCTCTTTATGCGGTCCAGGAGCGGGAGCACCGCCGCTCCAGCCGAGCCCTTGCTGCACGACTTCTCCGCGGCCACCGTCCACCGCGCGCTCGAGGAGAGCCTGCGGCTGCTGAAGCGCTCGAGGGCCGACGTGTACATGATGCACGATCCCTCGGTAGGCGACCTAACCCCGGCGACGGCGGAGGTCTTCCAGGCACTCGTGGCCGTTGGAACGATCGGCTGTTTCGGCGCCGCCATCACGGCGGGAAGCCCTCCCTGGCGGCCATTTGGCAGCGTCTGGCAATCGGGCTGGGCGGGCCGGCTGGGCGCGGACTACACGCCGGGGCTCGGCTACGTGTTCCACGGCACGATCCGCACTGCGTCCAAGGATCGATTTGGGCGGGCGGTCGTGGCGCCATCCACGCTGCTGCGTACGGCCATGGCGGAAGCGCCGCGCGCGCTGTTCCTTGTTGGCGCGTCCACACCCGAGAAGCTGCGCAGGATCGTGGCTGAGGTGGTGGCATGAGCCGCACACTCCTCGTGATCTGCCAGGTCTACGAGCCCGACCCGGCCGCCGTCGGCCAGCAGGTTGCCGACGTCGCCCGGGAAATGGCCCGCCGCGGCTGGCGCGTGGTCGTCTACACGTCGGCCCGGGGCTACGAGGATCCCGCCATCCGCTACCCGCAACGCGAAGAGCGCGATGGCGTGACCATCCGCCGGCTCCCGCTCTCGAGCTTCGGCAAGCGATCCCTCGCCGTCCGCCTGCTCGGGCAAACGCTCTTCATGGCCCAGGCAATGTTCCGCGGCGTGTGGACGCGCGGGCTGGAAGCCGTGCTCGTGAGCACGAGCCCGCCTTTCGCGGGATTCGGTGGCGCGATCGTCGCGGTGATCCGCCGCGTGCCGTTGACGTGGTGGGTGATGGACGTAAATCCCGACCAAATCACCGTCACGGGCAGGCTCACCGATCGTTCGCTGTTCGTGCGGCTATTTAAGTGGATGAACCGCTTCACTCTCGCCCGCGCGGCGAACGTCGTCACCCTCGACTGCTTCATGGCCGAGCGTGTGCGCGGCCAGGCAGCCGGGCCGATCACGGTGGACGTCGTCCCGCCCTGGGCCAAGACGGACGTCGGCCGGGTGCCTCCCCAAGACGCCGCAGGCTTCCGACAGGCCCATGGCCTTGACGATGCGTTCGTGGTGATGTATTCCGGTAACCACGCGATCCAGCATCCGCTCACGACGTTGCTTGACGCGGCGGCACGGCTGGAAAGCGACCCGCGGATCGTGTTCGTGTTTGTCGGAGGGGGCGCGGGCAAGGCGGCGGTGGAGGCAAGGATCGCCGCGGGCGCTCGGAACCTCCGTTCGCTACCCTTCCAGCTCCTCGACTCGCTGCGCTCGAGCCTCGGCGCGGCGGACGTGCATGCCGTGAGCATGGGCGACGAGGTCGTGGGAATCGTTCACCCCTGCAAGATCTACGGAGCGATGGCGGTGGGCAGGCCGATTTTGTTCTTCGGGCCCGAACGTTCCCACGGAGGCGAGATCGTTTGCGGCCATTCCATCGGCTGGACCATCCCTCACGGCGACGTGGACGGGGCGGTGCGCGCTATCGTGGCGGCGGCCACGATGGAGCCAGCGGCCCTCGCCCTTATGGGCGAAAACGCCGCAGAGGCCGTCGCGACCGAGTTTTCCCCCGACCGGCTTCGTGGCCGGGTCTGCGATGTCATCGAACCTTAGTCGCTTTTCTCGGTTATTTGATTGTATTGCTGCGCGAGCCGCGAGCTTGCCGCGAACGCTGTTCACGGCGTTCGTGGCCTCGCTCCTAATCACGGTCGCAGGCAACGCACTGGCCCAACAACCAGTCGCTGTCCGGATCGATACCATCGATCTAAATGGAAAGTCGATCACAATCACATTCCGCGATACGCCTCGCACTCTGCCGATCGCGACAACGATACGAGTCGCTGCGGACGGGCGGGAGGCAGCCCTCGGAGACATCCCCGGTGACGCTCGCGAATCTGGACCTCGCGCCCGGCCAGAGGGCAAGGGCGTTCGAACAACAGGAAACCCGCCCGGCTGAGTCCATCGATCTCGTCGTGCCAGCTGGCGATGCATTAGCGGTGGTCGTCGAGTAGCTTTCTAGGCTGGCCAAGTGACTGAGGAAACCGTAACCTCATGCTGGGTTAGGCTCGTTGGCCAGCCAACTAAGTGATCCATGCCGGTGAACGCGATGGCATCGAGCGACAAGCCTGCCGCAGAGACTGCGGCTGTTTTGTTGCTCTGCGGCTCCGCTGTGCTCGCACCGGTATTCCTTGGCGCCTCAGGGATCTGGTCGCGGCTCGCCCTGGAGACCACGATCATTTTGGCCGCTTGCCTGTGGGCGGCATCCGGAAAGCGGACGGTCTGGGCGACACTCATTCCCCTCGCAGTCTGCGGGACCGCGCTCCTGCAACTGCTTCCGCTCCCCGACCAGATCCTCGTCAATCTCGCACCGGTGTCCGCCGGGGCATGGAAGGTGGCAACGGAGGGCACCGGCAACGCCTGGGGGCGGATCTCCATCAATCCCGGGGCCACGCTCTGCGGCATCCGGCGGCTCTTCGTGGCATGTGCCGCTATCGCGATGGTGACCGAGGTGGCCCGCCGCAAGTCCTCTAGAAACAGGCTCTTGGCCGCCCTGGCCACATCGGGAGCGATAGTCATGCTCCTGGCCCTCGTCTTCGGGCCGACGAATGGTCGCCGCGTGCTCGGGATCGTGGATCTGGTCGGTCCATTCCCGACTGCCTTCACTCCAATCGTGCGCCCGGTTGAGTCGGCCGGTTTCGGAAAGGTCGACTGGGCGATCGTCGGGACACAACGCTACCTTGTGGAATTTGCAAACGCGGGCGCGGGCATCGGCCCTTATATCTATTCCAATCACTTCGCGGGCGCAGTCGTACTCACGTTTCCAATCTTGCTCGGTTCGTGGCTGATGGTCACGCGGGGACGGCTGCACGAAGCTTGGCGCTGGGTCGCGATAGCGGTGGGGTTAGCGATCGCAGGGTGGCTCGTGGGGGTCGTCGCTGATTCCCGGGCCGGTGGCATCTCCCTCGTTGTAGCAGGGGCGACCTACGTGGCCCTCGCCGCCGAACACAATTGGCTCCGCCGGGTAACTACGGCGCTTGCGATCCTATCGACGACAGCCATGATTGGGCTCATCGTGGCTGGGCTGGTCGTGCTGCTCTCCCCGGCTGAAGACGTCATGCGAGCGCTTCCCAAGGCATGGCAGCCCGGCATGACGGCTGCCTTGAACGATCCGCGGGTGATCGCCGCGCAGATCGCGCTGCGAATGTTTTTCGCGTCGCCCCTGTTGGGCACCGGCATCGATTCGTATCCGAACGTATTTGCGAGATTTTATCAGTCCGATTACACGCTCTTCTACGCACACAACGACTACGCCCAACTGCTCGCCGAGACCGGCGCCGCCGGCGCGGCGGCTTTGGCCATCGTGGTGTATGTGCTGGGCAGCCGATTCCTGCGATTTTTCTTCAATGCGAAGGGGGAGTATCGCGTGCTCAACGCCGGTCCCTGGGCCGCTCTCGCCGGCATCGCAGCCCATTCGGCCTTCGACTGGAACCTGCACCTTCCGGCCAATGCGTTTATCGCATGCGTCGTTGGTGGGCTATGCGCCTCAAGCGTGCCGCCCGAGCTTCCACTCTGGGCACGTAGGCTGGCAGAGAGAATCCCCGAGTTGCTGCCACGGATCGGATTCGTCGCGGCGGCCGTCGTGTGCCTGGCGTTTCTCGTACGCGACGCCGTATCGGACCATGCCCAACGGATGGTCCGCCAGCAATTATTCACGCCGAACAGTAACGTGTCTGAAGCCGCCGCGATCGGCAGCCAGGCCGGCCTTGAACGGGCCATGACGTTTGCCGAGGGCGTCGCTCGATGGGATCGCCGCAACTCTCGGCTGGAGTTGCTACTGGGACAGGCCTGTCTCAAGCAGGCAAGCGTCGCCGATACGCCGGACACCCAGGCCCGGTGGCTCGACGCCGCAGCCAAGTGGTTTCTCCTCGCCCGCTTGGCCTGTCCGCTGGGCCGAGGCTTTCCGCAGCCTGTCGATTCGTCTGCCGGCTGATCGCGCGGGGGCGCATCGGCTACGCGGGGCTCGGGAGCGGTCGTTAGCTCGGCTCGCTGGCAGCTGCGGCACGCCCCAGATAGTTACCCAGCGCAATGAGTGTCATCGGTCGGATCCAGTGCACGTTGTCGGGCGCGGATACAAATTCCTGCCACATCTCGCGAACAGCAGCGTTGTTTATGCACGAGCACCGCTGGAGTTGCTCAAGCGCGGCCTCGCAGGAACCCCTCAACTCTACGTGCATCCAGCGATCGATCGGTAGAGAAAATCCCGACTTCGGCCGCTGCAGCAGCCACTCCGGGAGGACATCGCGGCATGCATCGCGCAAGAGCGGCTTGAGCTGGCCATTTCGCGGCTGCTTGACGGAGGCTGGCAGCGACGCAACCAGCTCCACCAAACGCCGATCCAGCATCGGGACGTGCACTTCCTGGGAGTTGGCCATGCTCGTCACGTCGGTGTCTCGCAGCAGCGTGTTGTTCATGTAAAGCGTGACCTCCTGCAGTGAGATCACGTTGAAGCTCAGTGGGTCTGCGTGGCGGCTGGAACGATGCGATCCCAGTGGCATACCCGCCTGCACAGCCCCCTCGGGAAGATATTCTGCCGCCAGCCCGGGGAGGTTTGCCGGCAAGCCAAGCGACTCCATTTGTGCATCGCCGAGGATCCGCCGCAGTTGCAGCGTTAAGCGTGACGCATCGCTGGTTCCAGCGAATAGTTCCATAGCCCGCTGCCGGAAATGGGGCGTGCGGTTGCGCATAGCCAGATCCAGGCCCCAACGGGCGAACCCCGTGGGAACCATTTTCGACAGTCGCACATAACGCTGGTAGGCCGCGATCGTGTTGAAGTGTGGATAGCCCCCGAAAATCTCGTCTGCTCCCAGGCCGGATAGGGCGACGATCTTGCCGTGCTCTCTTACGCAGGTGCTGACGACGAACGTGTTGAAGCCGTCTATGCTCGGACGATCTGCCGACGCGAGCCACCGCTCCCACAGGGCGAGCACCGTACGGCTCTCCATCACGATCGACGTATGGTCCGTGCCGGCTGCCTTCGCGAAGGCAGCCGCCGCCGCAACTTCGTCGGAACCCAGTTGCCTCTCAAACCCCACCGTAAAGGTGCGGACTTGCGCCTTCGCCCGTCGGGCTAACGCCGCGATCGAGGTGCTATCGATGCCCGCCGAGAGGAAGATGCCGACCGGCACGTCCGCGATGAGGTGCTCGGCGAGCACGGCCTCGAACATCGACCTCACCCGGGCCGCTGCCTCCTCCGTCGAGATGTCGTCCGTCACCGCCTGCGGCACACGCCAGAACCGCCGCTCGTTCGGCACCGTGCCGGCGGCTATATCAGCTCCACCAATCCAGCACAGCGTTCCCGGTGGGATGAATCGAATGTGCTTGTGCACCGTGAGGGGATCCTGAGGCGATCCATACGCGAGAAAGGCTGCGATTCCGGCAGGGTCCACATCATCTGGCACCAAGCGTGATGCGAGGATCGCGCGTACCTCGCTTGCGAACAGCACTCTGCCCGGCAGCGACGAGAAGTAGAGCGGCTTGATGCCCAGCGGATTGCGGGCCAGGAGCACGCGACGGGATGCCGCGTGGTAGAAGGCGAACGCGTACATGCCCTGAAGCCTGTCAAACGCCGCCTCGCCCCAGGCGGAGAGGGCCTGCAGCAACACTTCCGTGTCGCTCGTGCTGCGGAACTGAGCGCCAAGCCCCTCGAGCTCGCTCCGCAGGCTGCGGAAGTTGTAGATCTCGCCGTTAAAGATAAGCCAGTCGCCGGTGGCGGCGTTGACCATCGGCTGATGCCCGGCCGACGAGAGATCGAGAATCGACAGGCGGCGAAAACCTAGGCTGACAACCGGGCCGCCTTCGCCACCCATGGGCAGCTGCTCATAGCCTTCATCGTCGGGCCCGCGATGGATCATCGCGCGCATCATCCGCCGCACGGCAGGCTCAAGCTGCCGCGGATCCGCGCTGATGACTCCACAGATGCCACACATAGAGGGGGTATACCACTCTAAGCAGGAATGAGGCTGTTGCAACCTTGAAACCCGTGCAACGACGAAAGCCGGAAGGCCAACGGATTCCCTGGAAAGCAGGCCGGGGCTGTTGCTATTCAGCCGCGCCGATGCCCAGAGAAAGGCGACCGCTTTAGATGCGGGCGGAGGGCGGCCGCAGCAGTTCGAGCGGATGCCCGGAGAGCGGGCTTGCGGTCACGATTTCGGCCAGGAACGGCCGGTGAAGATCCTCGCTCAGGATGGCGAGGACGGTGGCAACTGACCTGCCCCCATGAATGACGCCAGTTCTTAAGTTAGGATTTTGCCCTCTGACGCTGCCCCCAACTTGGTACCAGTCGGGTTGTTAGCTATGCGTGGCTGGTAGCTGGGCATGCCCAGCTACCAGCCACGCGAATTCAAACGGCGTCTTGTTGCCCAGAGCACCATGCGGACGAACGCGATTGTAATCATCCCTCCAAGCTTCTGTCACGGCCCGTGCTTCATCGAGCGACAGGAACCAGTGCTGGTTCAAACACTCGTCGCGAAGCC
>Ga0114978_10003598_pt1 | contig 12655 bp, 11 predicted proteins | sample S_140212_EF_Meta_FD_87027 | JGI IMG/M metagenome (GOLD analysis project Ga0114978, IMG submission 87027) | Freshwater microbial communities from Lake Simoncouche, Canada to study carbon cycling - S_140212_EF_MetaG | ecosystem: Environmental > Aquatic > Freshwater > Lake | place: Lake...
ATCGCGTACTGTGGTCGCGTTCGTGATCGTGCGAGACAGATATAAGTCGCACGCAGGTCCCCGCCAGACCGCAATTCGCACACCCGGACGATCCACATCAGCCAGCGTCTTCAAGGGGGAGTCATTGCGAACCATGTAGGTTGCTTCGATCAGCACGTAGGGCGCGGTGAAGTCGAGTTCCGCCGCACGCGCCGGTTCCACGGCGATGAAGGCCACATCCAGCTGCCCTTGCTGCATGGCCTCGAAGACCTTCCCTGCGGCTTCAAACGGCACGAGTGATACGGGCACTCCCAGTCGCTTGCCGAGTTCGTTGGCAAGGTCGACGGTCACGCCCCCGAGGTTTCCGGTTTGCTCGTTCTTTTGTGCCATCACGGAATTGCCGAGATTGATGGCGGCCCGCAGCGTCCCGGTGGGCGCGAGTTCGCGGACGATCTCAGGTGTGATGTTCGCGGCAGCGGGCGCTGCGGCAGCAGCGGCTCCAGCGATCATCGTGCAGAGGACCAGAGAGAGGGCGGCGAACCGGTAAAACATGGATACTCCGTCACCGTGGCTCTAGTTGGGAAGCTTGTCGAGGGCGACCGGAGCCGCGCGGCTCGTGACATAGGCATAGATGTCCGCGAGTTCGGCGTCGCTCAGAATGTCCGGACTGTAGGGTGGCATCTGCAGGCGTGGCTTGCGTGTAAACAAAGTGAACGCCGCAAAGGGTAACGCAGCGGGTCCGAGCTTCGGCGCCGTCGAGTAGGGCGAGCCCTGGGCTTCACCCCCGTGGCATTGATGGCAACCGACCCTGAAAAACGTGGTCTTGCCCCGGGCGGCGCTGCCTGCGGTTGCCGCCGGGCCCGGTGTTTGCGCCGCGGCCCCGAGCGACACCACCAGCAGAGACGCAAGTGCAATCGAGGAGATCCGGTTCATGAGTGTGTTCCGGCGAATCATCGCGGCTGCACCATGACGTCGACCATTGCAGGCTCGCCGCGCTTGACGACAGCAATGGCGCGCTTCAACGCCGGACCAATATCCCGTGGATTGCTGATCGGTCCTTCCGCGTACCAGCCCATGCTCTGTGCGAGCTTGGCGTAGTCGATTCCGGGATTGTCGATCTCATTGCCGATGTGTGCACGGTCGACGCCGCGGTTGCGGCGATTGGACATGCGCTGAATGTGCATCATCTCCTCGTGATACGCCCTGTTGTTGTTCATGATCGTCAGCACAGGAATCCTGTGGTGCGCTGCCGTCCATAGCACGCCCGGTGCATACATCAGGTCGCCATCGTTCTGGATGTTGACGGACAATCGCCCATGCTTGCGGTTGGCGAGGGCGGCGCCAATGGCCGCCGGTGCGCCATAGCCGATGCCGGAGCCACCTGAGACACCGAGATGCTGGTAATGCTTCGTAAAGTCCCACAAGCGGACCGGCCAGCCGCTCAAACCACCGCTGACCAGCGACCAGTCTTCCTTGCGGATCTGTTCCCAGATTTCGGCCGCGAGGCGTGCCGTGGTGATCGGCGAGGCGTCCCAGGCAAGGGCTGCGTCCCCCCGGAACCGTTCGCGGGCCGCAGCGCTCGCCTCTGCGAGTGCCTTGCCGCGGCGCTCGAAAGTGCTCTTGCGCTGGTCGGTGAGCAGTCGGCGCACGGCTTCGATCAACGAGGGCAAGGTGGCCTCGCCGTCGCCGGTCAGGGCCATGTTGACGGCTGCGTAGCGTTGAAAGTCCTGGTAGTTCGCCTTCTGGATGAGATCGGTCGAATTCAGCGTGATCAGCTTTGCATCCGGCCTGATGGCAGGACGCGTCGTCCGCTCCACCTGGTCGATAAAGATATTGGTAGCGCCGAAGAAGTTGCTGATTTCGAGGCCGACAATGACATCTGCTGCAGCAATGGCTGCGTTGCTCCGGTAAGTCTGGTTCAGCGGGTGGCGCGTCGGGAAGTTCATCCGTCCGGCGCCGACGGGCGGCATCAGGTTCGGTATCGTGCTCACCACGCCCGCCTGTAACAGTTCGGCCAGTTCGACCAGTCGCTCGAGCCCGGCGGGCGTGCGCGCCAGGCGATCGGCGATGAATAGCGGTTGTTCTGCCTCGACCAGCAGGCGTGCCAGTTCAGTCACGGCGCCTGATTCGGCCTGGGGCGGCGATGGCGGTGTCAGCTTGGGAATGACCAGCGTCCGGTCGGAATGGATCGGCTGTTCCTGCAATTCCGTGTCGGCCACGATGACCACCGGGCCCGATGGCGGCGTCATCGCCATTTTATAGGCGCGAACGGCGGATTCGCCGAAGTGCTGCAGCGACACCGGCGAGTCGTCCCACTTGGTGAAGTCGCGCACCAGGGCGGCCGCATCCTGCACGCTGTGCACCCATTCGACCCCAGGCTGGCGCATCGTGGCATCGAGCGTGTTGCCAAGGATCAAGTACACCGGAACCCGGTCGCACCAGGCGTTGTAGACCGCCATCGATGCGTGCTGGATGCCCACCGTGCCATGCGCCATGACCGGCAGCGGAGTGCCTTCCGCCTTGAAATAGCCGTGCGCCATCGCGACGGACGACTCTTCGTGCATGCAGGTGATCAGTTCCGGCCTGGAGTTCCCGCCGTAGTTGATGATCGATTCGTGCAGGCCGCGGAAGCTTGAGCCCGGATTGGCGCAGATGTACTCGAAGCCGAGCGACTTCAGTACATCCACCATGTAATCGGAGCCAGGGCGGCCTTCTGAGCGCACTTCACTGACGGAGGGGCTGGCAGAGGGACTGGCGTCGGGGGAAGCAGCGCCTTGTGGGGGCGTCGGCGCCTGTGCGGCAGCGGCGGTCGCCGCTGCAGCGGCCGCACCCGTCGCCGCTGCCTGTAACAGGAAACTGCGCCGTCCCTTGGAAACCTCGTCTGATTGCGACATGGCGGCATCGTATGCGCCCCACAACAGCCGGGCAAGCCCGGATGCAGCAAGCAGGTCCGGGAGACAGGTATCCCGCCCTGCGGCCCCTTGGTAGAGAATGCCCTCGCGGGCCATGGAGTCCTTGCCGATGAAATCGCCTTTCGCCTTGCTGGTTGCCACCGGTGCCCTCGTTCCACTCGCTGCTTCGGCAGCCCAGGCGCCTGCCGAGCAGACCGAACTGACCACTATCACGGTCACGGCCTCCAAGCTCCGCGTCCTTGAACAGGAAACGCCCACGTCCAGCCGGCTCGGCCTCACTGCCCGCGAAACCCCTGCAACGATCGATACGATCGATTCCGACGAAATGCTTGGTCGCGGGTATCCCACCATCGAATTCGCGACAGCGAGCATGCCGGGCGTCATCACGGGCGGCTCGCCCGGCGACTTGGCCGACTTCTCCATGCGAGGCTTCAGCGGCCAGCAGATCTACCTGCTGCACAACGGGCTGGCCATCGGACCATCGAACATGGTCAACCGGCCCATGAACACCTTCAACCTGGATCGGGTCGAGATCCTGAAAGGCCCGTCCTCCGTCCTCTACGGACAGGGCGCCATCGGCGGCGTCGTCAATATCGTCAACAAGCGCCCGAGCTATTCAGACGTGCCGCTGGAAATCGCGGCCTCCATTGGCCGGTTCGGCGCTACGGCGATCGGAGTGGGCGGCGGCACGCATTGGGGCGACACGGTCGCAGTCCGGGCCGACGTTAGCCGCACCGCATCGGATGGTTACGTCAAGAATGCGTCTTCGGACTCCCTGAGCATTTCCGCGGGCATCAACTGGAAGCCGTCGGACAACGTGGAATGGCGCTTCCTGCTGGATTACCTCGAAGACCATCCTTCCGCCTACTTCGGAACGCCCCTGGTGACAAACGCCTTCGCGACGCAGCGCCTGAATGGCGTCCTGACGTCGGATGCCGGACTGACCCTGGACAAGCGGCTGCGCTACACCAACTACAACGTCGGCGACAATCGCATTGATGCCAAGCAGTACTGGCCACAGCTCGAACTCACCTGGAACATCAACTCGTCGCTGACCCTCTCGAATACAGCGTACTACTACGACGCCACCCGCAAGTGGATCAACTCGGAGGTGTACGCTTTCAACGGTGCGACCAACCTGATCGATCGCGACCGCTTCTTCGTGTTCCATGACCAGCAGCTCTATGGCGACCAGTTGAGCCTCACCCACAGCGGATCAATCGGCGGGCACGCCAACACGTTCGTGGTCGGTCTCGACTACAGCAATCTCGACTTCATGCGCAGCCGCGGCTTTCCGGATGGCGACAGCGTGGATCCTTTCAATCCCAATCCCGGTGTCTTCGGCGATATCGTCGAACGCAAGAGCCCGACCAAATGGGGCAGCTCCGCGCTGTTCTTCGAGGATGCGGTTGCCCTCACGCCCGCAATGAAGCTGGTATTCGGTGGACGCTTCGACAGCCTGGACCTCGAGCGCAAGAACTACGGTCCCACCGGCGCCTTTCAGGCTGCTTCCAGCTTCAATCGCACGTTCAATGGCAGCAACTGGCGCTTGGGGCTCGTCTACAACGTAACGCCGAACATCACACCTTATCTGTCCTTCAATACGGGCCAGGATCCCGTCGGGTCGAATGTCTTCCTCGTCAATGCGAGCCAGAATTTCGACCTGAGCGACGCGAGGCAGGTGGAGGCAGGTATCAAGGTCACGACCAATGATCGTCGCGGTGACCTTACCGTTGCGCTCTATGACATCAAGCGCAAGAACATCCTGACGCAGATCAACAATCTCGGGGACTTGAGCAACGTGGGCGAGCAGAAGTCCCGCGGCTTCGAACTGGCCGGCAACCTCCGTCCGATCGACCCACTGACGGTCAGTGTCAACCTGGCGTTCACCGACGCCAGGTTCGGCCGGTTCTTCGATCCGGACTTTGGGGTGGATGCGACAGGCAATGTGCCGGCCAACTCGCCCAAATGGGTGGCGAACCTGTGGACGAACTACGTGGGTGTAGCCGGCACGCCGCTTGAACTCGGCGGCGCAGTCCGCTACGTCAGCAGTCGCGAGGGCGATTCAGCCAACACGCTGCACCTCGACGCCTACACGCTGGTGAACCTGCATGCGGGCTATCGACTGGCCAACAACCTGATGCTGACTGCTCGCGTGAACAATGTCTTCGACAAGGCGTATGCGCAGTGGGCCGACGTGTTCTACCCGACAGAAGTGCTGCTCGGTTCGCCGCGCAGCTACGAGTTCGGGTTCGTTGGCCGCTTCTAGCCTGGGCACGCAGTCGATCGTGGGCGGGCTGGTCTGGCTGCATCGCTGGACCGGCCTGCTGGTCTGCCTGTTCTTTTCGCTGTGGTTCGCGAGCGGCGCGGTCATGGTGTTCGAGCCGTTCCCTTCACTGCCAGTTGGCGATCGTCTAAGCCACGGCGAGCTGCTGGATCCATCGGCAATCACCGTGTCGCCGGCCCAGGCACTCGCCGCAAGGCCGGACGCCGATTCGCTGATTGCCCGGGCGAGAGGCGGGCAGCCGGTCTATCTGCTCGGCAAGTCAGACCTGTCACCCGTGGTTGTCGATGCGAGAACAGGTCGGACGCTTGGCCCGATCGACGCCGAGTCAGCCGGACGCATTGCCCAGGCCGTCGGGAGAGCGAAACCGAGGACAATCGACGGAGACGTCGAGTACGACCAGTGGATCGTGCATGAGGGGTTCGCAGCGGGGCGGCCCTATCATCGCGTTACCCTGGATGATTCCGCCGGCACCGTCCTTTACGTGTCGGCGATGACGGGAGAGGTCCGGCAGAAGACTACCCGTCAACAGCGCGTGCTCAATTCAGTCGGCGCTGTGCCCCACTGGCTCTACTGGACCTCGATTCGTCAGCATTGGTCCTTCTGGGACTCCCTGGTGTGGTGGATTTCCCTCCTGGCATTGGCTAGTGCGATTCTTGGATTCATTCTCGGGGTTTATCGTTATCTGCAATCCCGGGCCCGGGGCGGATCGGGCTGGCGGGTCTATGTCTCGTGGTGGCGTTGGCACCATGTGCTTGGGTTGACGGCGGGTGTCTTCCTGATTGGCTGGGTCCTGAGCGGCTGGCTGTCCATGGATCACGGGAGGCTGTTCTCTCGAGGCGCTGCAGGCGCTGCTGCCGCGACGGCCATGAGCGGTGCATCGCTATCCTCTATCGCAGATGGCGTTTCGGTCGAGGCATTGGCTGCCACCGGGCCCGTCGCATCGATCCAGCTGCGCGCAATCGGAGGCAAAGGGTTCCTGCAGGCGCTGATGCAGAATGGAGTCTCTCAGGTCCGCATTCCGGGGGCACCTCCAAGAAAGTCATTGCCCGACGAGTGGTTGCTTGCAGGCTTGAGGAGCGCATTTCCCCATGGGGAAACCATTCCGATAGCCGACGCCGCCCCCGGGGATCTGTACTCTATGGCAGAAGAGTTGCCTGAAGACGCCCGGCTATATCTCGTCGGATCAACCGAACCCCATCGAGTCTACGTGGATGGGGCGACTGGCGAGATCCTTGCCGACATGGATGCGAGCCGACGCGCTTATGCGTGGGTGTACTACGCCCTTCACACCTACAAGGTACCGGTCCTGGCAGCGCGGGATTGGTTGCGAATCCCCCTGATGCTGCTGTTGCTTGCCGGGGGGTTGGCGCTGAGCGTTACCGGGGTGGTCGTTGCCTACCGCCGCTTGCGGTCAACCCTGGCCTAGCTCCGCAAGCCACGCTGCGACTACTATCACGGCATGGACGCCAGAGTGTCGTTGTGGGTTGTGGCCGCTCTAATGACGGGCGGAACGGCATTGGGGCATCATTCCATCGCCGCCGCGTATGACACGAGCCAGCCGCGCACGCTGAAAGGCGTGATCACGCAGTTTGCCTTCGTTCACCCGCACCCCTTCATCGTCCTCGAAGTCCGCACCGGCAGTTCCGCGCCGCAATCCTGGCGACTTGAGATGGACAATCGCTTCGAGCTGGCCGACATCGGCGTGACGGCCGATACGTTCAAGGCCGGCGACCTGATAGCCGTGACTGGCAGCCTAGGAAGGATTCAGCCGCTGACGCTCTATATCCGCAAACTGGACCGACCGCGCGACGGCTTCGAGTACGAGCAGGTCGGGTTCAGTCCCAGGATCAGCACGCCGTCGCGCTGATCCTGGAGTACCGAACTAGAGGAGCGTCCGTACCGCGCCGTACAGGCCGCCGAGTAGCAGGATCGTAGTCGACAGGAACGTAAGGCCGAATCCAGGGCCGCGCCCCTTCGGGTCGCGAATGTACCCGGCAGCGTAAATAGCGCGGCCCACTATGAAGACAGCGCCGAGGACAGAGGCCCAGATCGGACTGACATAGGTACCGAACAGCCAGATGCCCGGCAGGAACGCCACGAGCTGCTCCAGGGTGTTCTGCTGTACGCGGAAATACCGCTCGAAGATCTCGTTGCCTGAAATGGCTGGAGCCGGAACACCGTACTTCCCGCGCGCACTCCCGACCATGAATCCGAAAGCAAGATACTGGAGCAGCGCCACTACCATCGTTATCACTACCCAAGCCATGGTGAGCCCTTCCCGTTTGTTGTTATGCACTGTGGTTTCGCGGCAATCCGCCGGAATTCAGGATAGCAGACAACGGGCGGGGGTTTCCCGCGAGCGCTTCGGGGTCGGGGCGGCGTGGTTTCGGCGTACGTGCCCGGCCCTGCTTCACTCTCCCTGAAGCCACATCGCACCGCCCGACGCCTCCGCGAATTGGTACGCTGTGCGGGTATCGCCCTGCGTGGATCAGAGAATGGCAACGAGCAAAGCAGCAAAGACCGCTACCCGGCGCACCGAACGATTCGGATCCGACTATTACCGACGCTTCTACCTGACGCCTGCCACGCGTGCGATGAGTCGCACGGAAACAGAACTGCGTGGCAAGCTGATCGCGGCCGCCGTCAAGCAGCTTGGCCTTCCGGTTCGCCGTATCCTGGATGCAGGCTGTGGTCTCGGGTGGCTTCGCAAGCCGCTGCTGCAGGCGTTTCCGCACGCCACTTATCTGGGGGTCGAATTCAGCGAGTATCTCTGCGCCAAGCATGGATGGACGCAGGGTTCCGTCGTGGACTACCGCAACCGCTCACCGTTCGACCTCGCGGTCTGCTGCGATGTGCTGCAGTATCTCGACGATCGGGCCGCGGCCAGGGCGATTGCCAATCTTGCCAGGCTAAGCCGCGGGGCGGTCTACCTGCATGTGCCAACCGAACAGGATTTCCGGGAGAGGATGGATCCGTCAGGGACTGACCAGAATGTCCACTTGCGTTCAGGCGACTGGTACCGGCACCGTCTGGACAAAGACTTTGTTCACGTCGGATTTGGACTGTTTGTGAAGCGCAACGTGCCCTTCGCCCAGTGGGAGCTGGAGCAGACCACTACCTGATCTGCTCCGCCCTCGGGCCCCGATAAAGGTGTGCTACGCAGCCCGTTGCTGCCGGTGCTCGTCCTCGAACTGCGGCGCCGAATCGGCGGCTGCCGAGCAGTACTGGCTCTTTTGGTGATGGCCGAGTGTGAAGGACTTGACCGACTCAAGCAGTTGCTTCACCTCGCTTCTGAGCGAGATGGACACCGCGGCCGTCCGCTCGACCAATGCAGCGTTCTGTTGAGTGTCTGCATCGATGTGCTGGATCGCGCTCTTCATCTTGACCATGTCGTCCGCCTGCGCGCGGCTGGCTTCGGCGATGCGGCTGATGATTCCCGATACCTGTTGCACGGACTGCAGAATGGCCGTCATGCCCTTGCCTGCGGTTTCCACCTGAGTAGCGCCCTGGCGGACATCCTGCGTGGACGCGGTGATGAGCTGCTTGATCTCGCTGGCTGCAGTCGAGCAACGCTGCGCAAGGGCTCGCACTTCGCTCGCGACGACAGCAAACCCGCGCCCATGCTCGCCGGCGCGCACCGCCTCGACAGCGGCATTCAATGCCAGCAGATTCGTCTGGAAGGCAATCTCGTCGATGACACCGATGATGTCGCCGATGCGTCTGGACGAGCCGGTGATGCGCTCCATGGTGGCGACGACTTCGTCCACGGCTGCCTTGCCATTCGCGACCGCCTTCAGGGCGTTGCCAGACTGCGCCTGGGCCTGATTCGCGCCAGTCAGCGTAGTGGCCACCTGGCCGGCCACCCGCGCCACGTTATCGGCAGACTCGAGACCACCGCGGCCTGCTCGGATCCACGACGCGCGAGGTCGTCATTGGCGGAAGCGATCTCCGATCCGGCGACGCCGATCGTATCCGACGCTTCGCGAATCCGGACGACGATTTTCTGCAGGCGGTCGCGGCTGGCGTTGAAGGCGTCGATCATCAGGCCAATCCCGTCACGACCGCGGGCAGGATAGTTCACCGTGAGATCACCGCTGGCCAGCTTCTCGATACGCGTAACCAGCGCACCGAAGCCAAGCTTGTTCGACAGGTGGAAGGCAATGAACACGTAGGCACAGACCAGCAAGCAAGCGCCAGTGAGCACGCTGAGCCACAGGATGCGAGCCTTTTGACTTGCAATGCGGATATCGAGCAGTTCATCGATACTTTCGATGGCATTCGTCGACAAACCCATCGTGGCAGGGACGAACCCGGCAGCCGCGGCCACCACTTACTTGGCATAGGCCTCGGTTTCGCGTTGCTCGCTGGATCGCGTGCTCAAGTCCTCGAACTTGCGTGCTTGCTCAAGCCAGTTGGCAGGCATCAAGGCAGGGCGCAGAGACTCGTTGGCAACGGAGGCGCGCATTGCATAGCCCTGCATATCCTGCACGACGCCGGCCACTTTGGTGGTCCAGTAGCTCACCCCACCCGAAGTGCTTTCGGGCACAGCCTTCCCGGCCCGCTTCTGCGCGGCGTACGCGAGCGCAGGTTGCAGTCCACCCATTGCCATCACGACGCTCGGCGCGCTGCTGACGGATACCTGTCCCGAATAGTACGTGTCGAGGTCCGGGGGCCAGGACGATGTTCGAGTGATCACCGACGAGCGAGACAATGGCAAGAAGGTCGTCACCCAGCGTTGAGAGATGTTCGGTGTCACGGCCCTGGTTACGCCGACTCTGCATCGAACGCAGGTTCGGACCGGTCTGCAACGCGTCGCCATCGGCCTGCATCAGTTTCGAGAGGTCCGCCATCCCGTGGCCGGTTGAATCTGAGCCTTCGAGGCGGGTGTTAGGGAACCGGCGGATGGCAGTCAGGGGGGGGCTCACCGATAGACCGGGTGGCGACAGCCCGTTCCAGCCCACGTATCAGGGGCGAGCCGGTTTCCTATGTCCTATGGGCGGCAGCCTGACGCCCTTGAGCCCCGTGTGCTGGGTTCTTGCGGGGGTGGTCTTGCCGTCCCGGGTCTTCGCAGGGCGCCGTGTTCCCTCGGGGACGCCCCCTGTTCCGGCGGGCTGCCAGGCCGGAACCAGCTGATGCTTGCCGGGACCAATCAGATCGGCGCGACCCATCTGCTTCAGTGCATCCCGCAGAATCGGCCAGTTGTTGGCATCGTGCCAACGGAGGAAGGCTTTGTGCAGTCGCCTGACCTTCAGCCCGCGCGGAATCGTAACGGTTTCGCTCGTGGCCGTGACCTTGCGCAACGGGTTCTTGCCCGAGTAGTACATCGCGGTGGCCGTAGCCATCGGCGAGGGGAGGAACGCTTGCACCTGGTCCGTGCGAAAGCCGTTTTTCTTGAGCCACAGTGCGAGCTCAAGCATGTCCTCGTCCGTTGTCCCGGGGTGGGCGGCGATGAAGTAGGGGATCAGGTACTGTTCCTTCCCGGCCTCCTTGGAGTACTTGTCGAAGAGCTCCTTGAAGCGGTAGTACGTGCCCACTCCCGGTTTCATCATCTTCGACAGCGGGCCTTCTCCGATGGCTTCCGGCGCGATCTTGAGATAGCCGCCGACATGGTGCTGCACCAGTTCCTTCACATACTCAGGCGACTCGACCGCGAGGTCGTAGCGGACGCCGGAGCCGATCAGGACCTTCTTGATCCCGGGTAGAGCGCGCGCACGTCGATACAGCTTGATGAGCGGGCTGTGATCGGTATTGAGGTTCGGGCAGATGCCGGGAAAAACGCAGGACGGCCGCCGACACGCCGATTCAATCTCCGTGGACTTGCAGGCCAGGCGATACATGTTCGCCGTGGGCCCGCCCAGATCCGAAATCACGCCCGTAAAGCCCGGCGTCGAATCGCGGATGACTTCCATCTCGCGAATGATCGAGTCCTCGGAGCGGTTCTGGATGATCCGGCCTTCATGCTCGGTGATAGAACAGAACGTGCAGCCCCCGAAGCAGCCACGCTGGATCGAGATGGAAAAGCGGATCATCTCGTAGGCGGGGATTTTCGCAGTGCCGTAAGACGGATGCGGCACGCGACTGTAAGGCAGCTCGTAGACGGCATCCATCTCCTTCATCGTGAGCGGAATCGGTGGCGGGTTCAGCCAGACGTCGATATCGCCATGACGTTGCACCAGGGCGCGCGCATTCCCCGGGTTCGACTCGAGATGCAGGATGCGCGAGGCGTGGGCATACAGCACTGCGTCTGCGCGAACGCTTTCGAACGACGGCATACGAATAACCGAGCGCTCTCGCGCCGCCGTCGGAACCTGGCGGTAGAACTTGACGACCTTGACGCTCCCCTCTGCAGGCGTGGCGCAGGAAGACGCGGTTACAACCGCTGGCGATGCCGGACTCTCGGAGACCGGGCGCGCATCTTTTACCCCTTCCATCGTATACGGATCGACCGGAGGATTGAGCGGCCCCGGCGTATCGATCGTCGTGGAGTCGATTTCGATCCAATCCACGGGCGTGCTGCGTCTGGCGAAGGCAGTGCCGCGCAAATCGGTGAGGTCGTGGATCGACTCACCCGCGCCAAGACGGTGTGCGATCTCGACAATCTGCCGTTCGGCATTGCCGTAGACGAGCAGGTCGGCTTTGGCGTCCAGCAGGATCGATCGACGGATCTTCTCTGACCAGTAGTCGAAATGGGCGATTCGCCGGAGACTGGCTTCGATGCCACCGATGACGACAGGCACTTCGGCAAAGGCCTCACGGACTCGCTGCGAATAGACGATCACGGAGCGGTCCGGCCGCTTGCCACCGACGCCGCCCGGCGTGTACGCATCGTCGCTGCGCACCCGCTTGTCGGACGTATATCGATTCACCATCGAATCCATGTTGCCGGCGGTGACGCCGAAGAACAGGTTGGGCAACCCAAGTCGCGCGAAGTCCTGCGCGCTGCGCCAGTCCGGTTGGGCAATGAGACCGACGCGGAAGCCCTGTGCTTCGAGCATGCGGCCCACGATCGCCATCCCGAAACTCGGGTGGTCGACGTAGGCATCGCCGGTGACGAGAATGACGTCGCAACTGTCCCAGCCGAGCGCCTCCATTTCCTCCCGCGACATCGGCAGGAAAGGAGCCGTACCGAAGCGGGATGCCCAGTACTTGCGGTAGGAGAAGAGGTCGCGGGCGGGTTGCATGGTCCGCGCAGTGTAACTCACGGAGCCGTCTGGCCCTATTCTTTGCGGGCCGCAAACAAGTTGCCGAACTCCTCCGCCGGCATCGGCTGCCCGAAATAGTACCCCTGCATTTCATCGCAGTGATTCTGCCGGAGGAAGTTCACCTGCTCCTCCGTCTCGACGCCTTCTGCAACGACCTTCAGGCTCAGGTTATGCCCGAGGGCGATGATGGTGCGGACAATGGTCGCATCGTCGTGATCCGACGCGATGTCCTGCACGAACGAACGGTCCACTTTCAGGCGATCGACGGGGCAGCG
>Ga0114978_10003600_pt1 | contig 12654 bp, 12 predicted proteins | sample S_140212_EF_Meta_FD_87027 | JGI IMG/M metagenome (GOLD analysis project Ga0114978, IMG submission 87027) | Freshwater microbial communities from Lake Simoncouche, Canada to study carbon cycling - S_140212_EF_MetaG | ecosystem: Environmental > Aquatic > Freshwater > Lake | place: Lake...
CGATGCGCAATCTCGTAAGGCATGTTGAACACGCCATAATCAGCCGTAGCAGGACCAAATTGGTTAAGGCCATCCATGCTGTACCACAGACCTCGGCTGGTCAACGCCTCTGGAAGACCGCGCTCGCCAATGGATGCCGACAAACGAGACATGGACAGCGGTCGCTGTTTATCCTGAGACAGATCTTCCTCTCTTGTCCAAAGGACTTTCACGGGCCGTCCAAGTTGCTTTGAAAGTTCAGCGGCTTGACGCGTCACACCTGTCCCTCCAGCACCATTGCCACCAAAACCGCCTCCTAAAAACATGGTGTGTGCATAGACATCTTTGGGGTCTCGCCCTGTTTGATCCGCCACCAACTGAATGGCCACAGACTGGTCTTGAGTGGGAGACCACACGTCAACGCGGTCTTTTTGAACATGCACCGTCGCGTTGATGGGCTCCATGCGAGCATGGGTCTCAAAGGGTCTGTCAAACTCAGCCGTGACCACACGCTTTGAATTGGCAATGATTTCAGCCGCTTTGGGATTAGCTTGACCGCTCACAATACCTGGGACATCAAAAAATTTACGACCCTCGCTCAAATAACCCGATGTACTGGTTTTGGCACTCTCGCCAAACTCCCATTCAATTGGCAACATATCAAGAGCCATCTTCGCGCGGTACCAAGAATCGGCGACCACCGCAACGGCATCTTGCATATCCGGTTGACCGCGCTTTCCAGGCACTGAGCGCAAGGCGATAGCGGTGATGATCCCTGGACGAGCTTTGATGGCATCAAAGTTGTAACTTTTTAACTGCCCCCAAGGGACTGGACAAGCCTTCACGGCGGCGTAAACCATGCCAGGCACACGAGTGTCTATAGCGTATTGCGCACTGCCATCGACTTTATTTGAAATATCAAGGCGCTGGTGTCCTTTGCCGAGCAACCACCACTCGCTTGGTTTTTTAATCTCGGGCTCCTTCTCGAGCTTGACAGTGGCTGCGATCGAAGCAAAATCAGCGTAATTTCCCTTGTGATTGCCAGCCGTGAGTACGCCAAGCCGAGCTTCGATGGAAGAACGCGGCACGCCCCAAGTTTGAGCGGCGGCTTGCTTGAGTCGCTCCCTAGCGGACGCACCGGCTTGCATCAAATGAGGGTGCTGTAGCGCCACCAATTGAGAGCCATGCGTGCTCATAATTTTGTATTCGTTCTTATTTCTCAGATGGCGATTGGGATCGGCAAATACGGCACGCACCTTGTCCCACTCAACATGAAGCTCCTCTGCAATCAATAAAGCCACGGAAGTGAGACCGCCTTGACCCATCTCCGTGTGAGGCACGCGAATGGTGATGGTACCGTCAGCACCAATGGCAAGCCAAGCATTGACCTCAACACCTTGAGGCGGTGAAGTCCATGGTTTTGAATCGATTTTGGCCGCCATGGCTTGGGGCATGTAAAAACCAAGAACAAAACCACCACTGATTGCAGCGCTTGCTTGGATGAAATTTCGGCGAGAGAGGCTCTTGACAGTCATGGTGTTTGCCTTAAGTTGAAATCATTTTGGCAGCGCGATGAATACCTTCACGAATTCGCAAATAAGTGCCACAGCGACACAAATTGCCCGCCATGGCCGAGTCGATCTCGCTGTTTGTTGGATTCTTGCTTTTTTCAAGCAATGCGGCAGCGGACATCAACTGACCGGATTGACAATAACCACACTGTGGAACGCCAACCTCTATCCAAGCCTGTTGCAATGCATGAAGCTTGTTGTTTTTGGACAATCCTTCAATGGTTGTGATCTGCTTGCCTACAGCAAAGGACGCTGGCGTCACGCATGATTTTGTGGGTTGACCATCAATATGAACAGTACAGGCCCCGCACTGTGAGATGCCACAGCTAAATTTAGTTCCAGTCAGGCCAATGCTGTCACGGATGACCCAAAGCAAAGGGGTTTCCGGTTCGACATCAACAACATGGGACCGATTGTTTACACGTAGTGAGAGGGTCATATCAACCTGCTTTCCTGTTTTTTTTTAAGAGCCCATCAAAAGGGTAGAGAACGCTTTCATGAACAAGCAATACTTTACATGATCTTACAGGAGATCTTTAAATGATTAAAAAATATTGACCCAGTTCAATCCATGGGAAAACCCTAGCCAAAAAAATATCAAAGGGCACGCTTTCAATTTTTGGGTGAGAGTTTATCTCAAACCGATTTGAGCTCAATTTTGTTGGATGAATTCACAAAAAAGTGAATTAAATAAAGACCGTAGCGAAGACCTCGGTTTGTGAAACCGAGGACCCAAGAAAGCTATATTTTTAGCCGCCCATTGCCTTTGGCTGACGAGGTCACTTATAAGTCTGCTTTGGCGCCGGAGGCCTTGACCACTTTTGTCCACTTCAACACCTGATCGTTCAAGTACTGCGTTGCTTGAGCGGGGGTGTTGCCAACTGGAATAGCGCCCAAATCAGTGAGTTGCGCCTTGATGGCTGCCTCTTGCATGATCTCGGCAATTTTATTGCTCAAGGTCTGCACTATGGCTGGCGGTGTTCCCTTGGCCACCACGAAAGCAAAAAATGAAGACGACTCAGCACCAGCAAAACCCGCCTTGGCAATGGTTGGCACATCTGGCAACTGACTTAAAGGGGCATCGGAAGTGACGGCCAAAGGGCGCAATTTTCCACTGCGAATATGGCTCAACACGTTGGGCAAGTTATCGAACATGACTTGAATTTGTCCGCCCAATAAATCAACCACCGCCGGTGCAGCGCCTTTGTAGGGCACGTGCAACATGGTGGTACCCGTTTGGCTATTGAACAGCTCTCCAGATAAATGAAAGGGGGTGCCAGTGCCAGGTGAGCCATATGCAACAGATTTAGGGTTCGCTTTTGAATAAGCCACTAACTCTTTCACCGTTTGAACAGGCAAGGCGGTATTGACAACCAAGACGGTGGGAGACTCCGCAAGAATGGAGACCGCCTGAAAATCTTTGGTGGGATCATATGAAAGGGTTGAAAACAAACTGGGATGAATCGCCATGGTACTGGTGTTGCCCAACAAAATGTTGTAGCCATCTGCAGCTTCTTTGGCAACAAATCCCGTTCCAATGGTGCCGTTGCCCCCGACCCTGTTCTCGACAAAGAAGTTTTGCTTGAAGGCCGAACTCAGTCTTTGGGCAACGATACGCGCGACAATGTCGTTTGTGGCCCCAGCAGAATAACTCACAACCACCCGCACAGGTCGCTCAGGATAAGACTGCGCAAACGCCGCAAGGGGTAGCACACACATCAAGCTTGAAAGCAATCGATTGAAAATATGATTCATTGTTCTCTCCAAGTTAACAATGTAATGAAGTAAGAAATCCAAAGCCCATTTAGTTCAAAACCAAAAAGTCCATCCAGATCGCAAATGCCTTGAAGAGTGTACTCTGCCAAATGCCTTGATTTGCCAAAATTCAATTCCCGTCTACAAATGGGGCTTTTTCTTGGGGCCGTTGGACGCAAGACTTGCCTCTAATTCAAACGAGCACCCGATTGTTTGACGATGACCTCCCAACGCTTGATCTCCTCGGCAATGAAAGCTTGAAACTGCTCAGGCGTCATGTACGCGGGCTCCACCCCCGCTTGTACAAGTCGATTTTTGACATGGGTTTGTTGCATGGCGATTTTAGTGGCTTGGTTCAAAAAAGTGATGGTCTCTTTGGGTGTTCCAGCCGGCGCCAATATTCCAAACCACGTTGGCGACTCAAAACCGGGATGGCCCAATTCGGACAAGGTAGGCGTTTGAGGCAAGAGTTCCGCTCGGGTAGCGGAAGCGATGGCAATCGGTTTAAGCACACCTCTTCGAATCTGCGGCATGACTTCTGCAGTGGATGCAAACTGAAGTTGAACCCGGCCAGCGACCAACTCTTGAATGGCTTCTCCACTCGATTTGAATGGGATGTGCTCCATTTCCACACCAGTTCGCGTCTTAAGTAATTCGCCAAACAAATGCGCGGTGTTGCCAACGCCAGAAGACCCAAAATTAAAATTTATTTTTTTCGACTTCATCAAAGCAATCAAATCTTTGAAATTGTCTGCTGGTATGAGTTGCTGCGCAACAAGTACAAACTGCATGCGTCCAATGAAAGCGATCGGCGCAAAGTCTTTTAGCGTATCAAAAGGAACTGACGCATAGAGAAATGGATTGGCTGCCAATGCGTTGGCAGCACCTAAGCCAATGGTATAACCATCGGCTGGGGCATGCGCCAATACACCCATGCCAATATTGCCACCTGCTCCGACTTTATTTTCAACAATAAAGGGCTTGCCCATTTGCGCACTGAAGGCCAGTGCAAATTCACGTCCCAATAAATCCATCGTCCCACTTGTGCCTGAAGGCACGATGAGTCTGACCACTTTGGTGGGATATCCTTGTGCGTGAATTGAGGAGAGCGAGCACAACAAAATCAGTACATATAAAAATCTCAACACCAGTAATAAATTCACAGTTGATCTCCGTATGAATACATGCTTGCTAGATTTGAAGTTCCAAGGACTGGCCCTTGTGAAGAATAATTTCCCCAGGCTTCGACCGCTTTATTTTTAATTCAAGCCATGAATGAACCTGCCATCTTTCGCATGATGGATGGGCCTTGGGGGAAGTCAGTCAATCATATAACTTCTTTTAAGCAAATCTACCGAATTTTTCGCTCTTGCGTGAAAAACTCCAGTGCATTGTCAAGGTTTTTTAAGTCAAGCAATGGATCCTTTAGGCTTATGTATCCTCTAATTACGAACGCTAAAATCGGTCTTGGCAGCCTCCAATTGAATGAGGGCCTTGGCTTAAGAGCGCTTTTGGATCCCCACAAACGAACGCCTTTGAACTGGCAAATACCCGCTGAAATGAACTTTGAGGGTTTAATTTCATACAATACATGTGCGCCGCTGCAAAACAATTTTTTGCAGCATGAACTGCATTTGCCAGGTTTACCCATGACTAGATTTATTCGAATTGCCTTTTACTTTTTTTGCCTTAGCGCATTCAACTCAATTGCGGCGGACTACCCTAGCAAAACCATCAAATTGGTTGTCCCCGTTGCACCGGGGGGACCCAACGACATATTTGCACGCACCCTTGCGCCCAAGCTTTCACTAAGCCTGGGTCAGTCGGTTGTGATTGAAAACATTGCGGGTGCCGGCGGCAATCAAGCAACGGCCATGATCTTGCGTTTGCCCCAGGACGGACACACCTTGCTTTTGCATGGATTGGCTTATGCGGTCAATCCGTCGATTTTTGGCACTTCCTCACCATATGCCATCGAGGACTATGTGGCCGTGTCAATGGTTGGCAAAGGCCCCCTCATTTTTGTTGCCCACCCCACACTTGGACCCAAGTCAGTGCGTGAGTTGATTGCTCTTGCCAAAGACAAGCCTGATGCGCTCTCCTACGCTTCAGGCGGCACAGGCACCTCGCCACACTTGGCGGCTGAACTCTTCAAAAGCACCTCAAATACCAAAATGATGCATATCCCCTACAAAGGAACCGGCGCATTCATGCCTGATTTGCTGGCTGGCAGAGTTCCCTTGGCATTCGTGAGCCCCTTGGTCGTCAAACCCTATGTACAGTCTGGACAACTTTTGGCCCTTGGGGTGACGTCAGACAAACGCAGCAAAGGGTGGGATGCACCTACGATCTCTGAAGCAGGTCTTACAAGCTATGCTTTTGATGCTTGGTACACCATCCTCACGCCTGCCAAAACACCCTCAGAGGTTGTTAGCCGCTTGAACAAAGTCATTGAAGAGACCCTCACCGCTGCCGATGTCCAAGAAAAATGGGCTAGCTTAGGGGTTGAGTTGATGCCAGGAACCTCCAAAGAGGCCACCTCTTATGTGAGCTCGGAATATCACAAGTGGGTCAAAGTCGTCAAAGACGCCAATATCAAACCTGAGTGATATCGCGTTTACCCTTAGTCAACTTGAAAGCCGATCCGGACACTTTTGCGTGAATCACGCGAAACGCAACACCACCTGCAGACTGTAAAGCCCTTTAATATTTGAGTGATCAATGGTCATTTTGTTCACCCAATGGGGCAGTGAGCGATCTGTGGCGTCGTAAATTTGGCTGATTTAGGGCGCTTTTATCCGTCAAATCATCTTGCCAGCCATCAATGCTTTTAAAAAGAATTGATTAATTCCTTGCTATTTTAAGAAAACACCTTACATTTAGCACTCGAGAGAGTTGAGTGCTAATTCCAAACAACTCTCATCCCCGTGAGCATTAGTAGTCATTTTGGCGTTTTGTTTGCATAACTGACCCATCAACTGGAGTTGCAATGAAACTGCGCCCCCTACACGACCGAGTGATTGTTAAACGAATTGACAGCGAAACTAAAACCTTATCTGGAATCGTCATACCAGATTCAGCAGCTGAGAAACCCGACCAAGGAGAAATATTGGCTGTTGGAGTGGGTAAAAAAAATGACAAAGGCGTACTGAGTCCCCTTGATGTCAAGGTTGGAGACCGTGTCTTGTTTGGCAAGTACAGCGGACAGACCGTCAAAGTCGATGGAGAAGAGCTTCTTGTCATGAAAGAAGAAGATCTTTTTGCAGTCGTACAAAAGTAAGCACGCGCCATTTCGTGGTTGTTCAGTCAAAGACTGAACACCTCTCATATTTAAATTTAAGGACCTATCAACATGTCAGCAAAAGATGTAATTTTTGGCGGTGATGCACGCGCCCGTATGGTTGAGGGTGTGAATATCCTTGCCAATGCAGTTAAAGTGACCCTGGGCCCCAAAGGGCGCAATGTGGTGCTTGAGCGCTCTTATGGAGCCCCTACGGTGACAAAGGATGGCGTATCGGTTGCCAAAGAGATCGAATTAAAAGATCGACTCCAAAACATGGGTGCACAAATGGTCAAAGAGGTCGCCTCTAAGACTTCAGATATTGCTGGGGACGGTACAACGACCGCGACAGTTTTGGCACAGGCCATTGTTCATGAAGGCATGAAATACGTGGCTGCAGGCATGAATCCCATGGATTTAAAACGTGGCATTGATAAAGCTGTTTCAGCTTTGGTGGAGCAATTGAAAAAAGCTTCAAAGGCCACAACAACCACCAAAGAAATCGCTCAAGTTGGGTCCATATCAGCCAACAGCGATGAGACCATCGGCAAGATCATTGCCGATGCAATGGACAAAGTGGGTAAAGAGGGCGTGATCACCGTTGAAGATGGAAAATCGTTGGAAAGCGAACTGGAAGTGGTTGAGGGCATGCAATTTGACAGGGGCTATCTGTCTCCCTACTTCATTAACAATCCTGAAAAACAAATCGCTTTATTAGAGAATCCTTTTGTTTTATTGTTTGACAAAAAAATCAGCAACATCAGAGATATTCTTCCACTGCTCGAGTTGGTCGCAAAAGCGGGTCGACCCTTGTTGATTGTCTGTGAAGATGTCGAGGGCGAAGCACTCGCAACGCTCGTGGTCAACTCAATTCGAGGCATCTTAAAAGTGGTTGCTGTCAAGGCTCCAGGCTTTGGAGATCGTCGCAAAGCGATGCTGGAAGATATTGCTATTTTGACCGGTGGCAAAGTGGTTGCTGAGGAAATTGGGTTGACGTTGGAGAAAACAACTTTGGCCGACCTTGGCTCAGCCAAACGCATCGAGATTGGCAAAGAAAACACCATCATCATCGATGGTGCAGGCGGTTCAGCAGAAATTGAAGCCCGAGTCAAACAAATTCGAGTCCAAATTGATGAAGCGACCAGCGACTATGACCGTGAAAAATTACAAGAACGTGTCGCCAAGTTGGCTGGCGGAGTTGCCCTGATCAAGGTTGGCGCTGCGACTGAAGTTGAGATGAAAGAGAAGAAAGCGCGCGTTGAGGACGCGCTTCACGCAACCCGTGCCGCTGTAGAAGAAGGCATCGTGGCTGGCGGAGGTGTCGCATACCTAAGAGCCAGGCAAGCAGTGGGTGTTCTTAAAGGCGATAACGCTGACCAAGATGCAGGAATTAAACTTGTCATGAAAGCAATCGAGTCTCCACTGCGTGAAATTGTTTACAACGCCGGTGGCGAAGCCTCTGTGGTGGTGAATGCTGTCCTCAACGGCAAAGGCAACTATGGCTTCAATGCGGCCAATGACACCTATGGTGACATGATTGAGATGGGCATCTTGGATCCCACTAAAGTGACTCGAACTGCCCTTCAAAACGCAGCGTCAGTAGCCTCATTGATGTTGACAACCGAAGGCATGGTTGCTGATGCCCCTAAGGCTGATGCAGCTGGCGCAGGTGGCATGCCAGGTGGTGGCATGGGTGGTATGGGTGACATGGGCATGTAATGACCCCTCCCGCCTTTTCAAGTTAAGTGCTGCCCATTGGCTAAAAATTTAAGCCAATGGGCACAATTTCACCCCTCCCCTACATAAGCTACCCCTCTTAAGCGCACTCCACAGACTTTCATCTCAAGGATATCGATCTTGGCGCAAAGCGCAAAAATACATAGACACGCGTCGCGATGGACAGGAGTTAAATGAAGCTTTTCCATACAAGTCCTTCACACTCGAAAATAGAATTTGCTATCATCCGCTAATGCAAGGCTTTGCTTGGCGCAAGACCTTTGATTTAGAAACCCGCATATAAAGCGTCAGTTGCCATCTCACAGCGGGCAAACAGCGAATCTTAAAGAGTCAAACTTAGGAGGTAGTGCGTATGAAATTTTGGATTCTTATTGTCTACATGGCATTTTCTATAAATGCCCAATTTGTAAGCGCGCAAACTCCCAAGATTGAGTCAAGCCAGTTGACCTCAAAAAACAGCCAGGCTTTAAAGCAGGCTCAAAACGCAGTGGTTCAAATTAGAAGCTTCGCGATTGACGGAGCGCCCTCGGCGAGAACCCTTGGTCAAGAGCGCCAAGGAACGGGTATCGTCATCCGATCAGACGGTTTGATTCTCACAATAGGTTATCTTATTTTAGAAACCAAGCAAATTGAGATTCGCACATACCAAAACAAAAACTACCCTGCACGGGTGGTGGCTTATGACCAAGCAACTGGATTTGGTTTAATCAAACCATTGATTCCGTTTGAAGGCATTGAACCCGTTAAATTTGGTAAAAGCACAGATCAAAAAATTGATGACTTGCTTTGGATTGGCTCTTCAGGAGAAACCATCTTTTTGAGCCCCACTGCGCTCAAAGACATCCGTTCATTCACGGGCTTTTGGGAGTATCACCTGGATAAAGCCATCTATACAAGCCCTCCAGTGGTCAACCACTCAGGTGCGGGCTTATTTAACCTGCAAGGCGAATTGATTGGGATAGGAAGTCTTTTTATGCAAGACATCATGCCCCCTGAGCATCCTTACAGTTTGGTTGGCAATATGTTTGTCCCAACTGAGATCCTTGAACCCATTTTTACGGAAATGCTCCAAAACGGTGTTGGCCCCAACAGCATCAGGCCCTGGCTTGGTATCAATGCGGTGGAGAGACAAGGACGCATTCAAATTATTCGCGTCACACCAGACAGTCCAGCCGAACTCGCGGGCCTCAGGCCTGGTCATTGGCTGCTAGGCTTGAACGGACAAACCATTGAGAACTTGGCAACTTTTTACAAAAAAATATGGGCCTTGTCTATGAGTGCAGGAAATCTAAAGATCACTGTATTTGATGGACAACAAATCAAACCCATCTCTGTTCCTTTAGTTGATCGATCATCAAGCATCAAAAAACCACCTGGCATTTAGATTGGGGGGCAAGTAGACATGGATAAAAGCCAAGAGGTCGCATCACTTAACAGCATGAGACTCATAGGTTCAACAACGAATAGCTCGTTTTTAAAAATTCAATTGAATCGAGCCTCTATCTCCTTTGGTGAGAACTTGGAGCTGATTTATAATTTCCTATCAGCTTAACAATGATAATCATTTCTAATGAGTTCACCAAAATTTTTACTCTCTCCCGACTTTACCATTAGACACACAGACACTTGAACATGGAGTAAGGAGCAAAGAGGCGCATCAAAAACGACAGGAGAGAAAGAGAGCCCTTCAATTACACCCCTCAATGATTTAAAGGCAAACAAAGTGAGGGTAATCATTCAACTCACAGAGCCAAGATCACACAGATATTCATGAGTAAACGCATCGATCTATGATTTATCGATGATATTTTATTGTTTTTTTGCGATCTATCAATTTTAGAACATTCAACATTTAAAAAAATCAAGGCATAACGAATGGGAATCAATTTGAAACTTTTAGGAAGAAACAATGTATCTTATGCAATTTTCTTCATCAGTTTTCTTCAAATCACTGCAGCATATTCTGAGCCTATTCTTAAGTGTGAGGTGAGCTACGCGGGGAAAAAAGAAATACTGACAACCGGTATTACCCATGATCCATACAAAGTAGAGCCATTTAATATTTCTGACCGCTTTTATTTCAAGATGGTTCTTACAGCCAAAGAGGGCACGCTATATAGGGTGATCGTTTATGTATACTCGGTCAATAAAGTTCGCCCGACATTATTACAGGAAGCGAAATACTTTGCGCCCTACCAAATTACAACTGAACCATACTTATTAACCGGAGAGCAGAAAATATACTCGCTTCCAAAAGAAAGAGAGCTCATTTACAGTTGTTGGCTTGGAGGGGTCACAAAATGAAATTATTGAATGTTCTTTTTCTTTTTTCTTTATTATTTTTCATCACTAAATCCTCTTCCTTAGAATCTGTTAGTTTTATATTTTCTGGCGATACAGTTTTAGACGATGAAGTAGGCGAAGAAATAGCGAAAGGAAACGATCCGTTTATTGCATTCAATACCTATTTTTCTAATGCAGACATACGTATTACAAATTTGGAATGTGTAATTGCTACGCTAGGAGATCCGATTGATAAATTTTATACATTTCGCGCCCATCCGCGGGTCATTCCAATTTTGAAACGACACTTTGATGCAGTTGCATTAGCAAATAACCATTCAGGGGATTATGGGCCAATCGCTTTTACACAGATGTTAGATCTACTTAGCAAGGCTGAATTGAAACAAGTAGGAGGTGGACACAATTTAACCCAAGCCCACAAGCCACTCATATTTACTCGTCGAGGAATTCGTATTGCTGTACTCAGCTACAATGAATTTCACCCCCGTAGCTTTGAAGCCGGTTATGACCACGCTGGTGTCGCCTGGAGCGAAGATGAACAAGTAGTTGCAGATATTCAAGATGCAAGGCGTCATCATTTGGCTGATGTCGTTATCCCAATTATGCACTGGGGTTGGGAAAATGAGCTTAAAGCCAATCCTCGCCAAAAGCAATTGGCCCGACTCATGATCGACGCTGGTGCAGACGCAGTGATTGGCGGACACCCTCACGTCACGCAGGAGGTGGACATCTATCTTGGCAAACCTATCATTTACAGTGTTGGAAATTTTGTAATGAAAGAAGTAGACAACGACAATCAAAAAAAAGGCTGGGTGGTTAAATTAGATTTAGATCGCTCTGGCGTTCTTCAACTAGGCAGCAAAGGTGTCAAGATCAATGCAAATGGAATACCCAGTATAGATAATCTTTTTAGTGGACCTTGCTGGGCACGTGGTCAAGAAAAGGCTTTAAATTGCTTTTAAAAAATTACTCCTCACTTGACATTCACAACTTTCATTCTCTACAAATCTTGAGTTAAGACTTGTCTGAATTGTCATAATACTGGGTTTAGATTCTTTGTTCGGCTGCCTAAATGAGCGATTATTGACAATGGCCATGGTGCAATCCCTCGCGCTACACCTTATAATGATTCGCATGATTTCCCCTGCCCTGGGGGGAGAACGAACACCAGTCATTTAGGGAGAATTCGATGCTTCGCAAAACTTCAGTTTCTGCACTTATAGCCTGTGCGAGTGCGTTCGCAAGCCTACCATCCTTGGCGCAATCCACACCCGAGCTCACACTTACCCGCCTAGATTGTGGCACGCAAGTCCTCAATGACATTAGCAGCCGCTTTACCGATACCTTCGCTTACACGGGTCAAAAACTTCCTTTCACCTTCAGCTGCTACCTCATCAAGCATGGCGAGGACTACATGCTCTGGGACACCGGTCACTCGATGAGTGCCGGCCCTCCAGCACCCAAGGTCAGTATCATCGACCAGTTGGCGCAACTCAAGCTCAAACCTGAGCAGATCAAGTTCATCGGCATCAGCCACTTCCATGCTGACCATACAGGACAACTGCCCTCCTTTCCTGGTTCAACCTTGATGATCGGCAAGGGCGACTGGGATGGCATCAATGCCACGCCTGCGATGGGAGGCGCAAATGTTGCAGCCTTCGGGCACTGGATGAAAGGTGGCTCAAAGATGGAAGCACTGAGCGGAGACAAGGATGTGTTTGGCGATGGTTCGGTGGTCATCATGCGCACACCGGGTCACACGCCTGGCCACAACAGCTTGATGGTTAGACTAAAGGATGCCGGCAATTTCCTACTGACTGGCGACCTTGCACACTTCCACGAAAATTACGACAGCAATGGTGTGCCGGCCTTTAACTTCCACCGCGGCGATACCCTCGCTTCCCTTGATCGATTCAAGAAGGCTGCGGCCAACCTCAAGGCGACTATCGTGATCCAGCACGATCCACGCGACATTGGCAAACTACCAGTGTTTCCCATAGCAGCCAAGTAGCCAAGTAGCCAAGTAGC
>Ga0114978_10003601_pt1 | contig 12653 bp, 14 predicted proteins | sample S_140212_EF_Meta_FD_87027 | JGI IMG/M metagenome (GOLD analysis project Ga0114978, IMG submission 87027) | Freshwater microbial communities from Lake Simoncouche, Canada to study carbon cycling - S_140212_EF_MetaG | ecosystem: Environmental > Aquatic > Freshwater > Lake | place: Lake...
CGCCTCCAGGGTGGCGGGTCCGGCGTTTTGTGCGCCTGAGTTCAGGCTGAGCGTTAAAAACAACTGTTGGGCCATGACGTTGTTGCTGTACTTATTGATATCCCGAATGACCTCGGCCAACGGCGGTGAGACCACCTCAAACGCAGCGGTCACCTCCGGCACACGCCCTTCATGCACCGTGCCCGACAGTTTGCCGCCCATCTCGCGCCACAGTCCTTCTATGGCACGGGCGCTGTAACTCAGGGGGTCAGCGTAGGCTACGGGCCACACCTTTTCGCCACAACTGGCCGGGTAGCCACCGGCAAAGCCGATGCGCGCGGGGTTGGCGAAGTCGGCCCGCAGGGCAGCGCGGTAATCACCGCAGTCCCCGTTGCCCTTGTTTTTCTCTGGCAACAAAGACACACGGGTTTGAAACTGAACGCCGGCCAGCGGCGGCTCAAACTGCACCGTGGCAATGTTGGCCGTGCGGTCGGGCACAAAGGTCATGACCACTGATTTGTAATTGACCAGCAAGGCCTCGGGCGACGCGTTGTAGGGGCGCAGGGGTTCGCCGTCAAAACTGGCTGCGTCCACCGGCGCCACCTCAAAGGCGCTGCGGTCCAGCACGATGTCGCCGGCAATGTTTTGAATTCCCAGCCCCTGCACACGGCGCAGCAAAAGCCACAGACGCTCGGCTACCAGCTTGGGGTCGCCACTGCCCTTGAGATATAAGTTGCCATACAGCGTGCCCTCGCGCACCGCGCCCTCCACAAATACCGGCGTGCGCCAGGTGTAGCCCGGCCCCAGCAAATCCAGTGCGGCGTAGGTGGTGACCAGCTTCATGACCGAGGCCGGGTTGACCGGCACTTGGGCGCGGTGGCTGAGTCGCGCAGGCGCCTTGCCCTCGGCGTCCACCACCAGCACGCTTAGTGCGTCGAGCGGCACTTTGGCACGGGCCAGCGCTTGCGCCACATCGGGCGGCAGGGCTTGTGCAAAAGCCAGCGGGAACGAAGTGGCGCACAGGGCGAACAAAAAGCGACAGTAAAGGGAGAGAGCCATGGTCGGATTATCCGGCCTCGCCCCTCATGGCGACGACTAGCCACGGATAATGGAAGAATGCATCCTCACCCCCCGCACGCCTTGCCCCGCTTTTCCCCACGCGCCATTGGACTGGCCTCGGCATTCACCACGGTGCTGATCTGGACGTCCTTCATCATCATTGCCCGCGCCTCGTCTGACCCCTCGCGCGGCGGCACCCTAACGCCTTTTGACATCGCTTTTTGCCGCATCGTCGGTGCGAGTCTGATCTTGCTGCCCTGGGGCTGGTGGCTGGTGCAGCGCGACCGGGCACGGGGCGTTGGTCACTCGTCGCTCTTGGGACTCTCACCGCTGTCTTTGAAAGTAACCGCGAGTGTCGGTTTGTTTGGTGGGCTGCTCTACGCACTGCTGGCCTACAGCGGCTTTGTGTATGCGCCGGCCGGCCACGCCTCAGTGCTGCTGCCTGGCAGCTTGCCGCTTTGGACGGCCTTGTTGTCGGTGTTGTTGCTGGGTGACCGCATCACCGCGATGCGGGGTTTGGGCCTGGGTCTGATTGTGCTGGGCGACTTGATGGTGGGGGGCGTCAGCCTGCTGCACGCCTTTGACGGCGGCTCGGTCTGGAAGGGCGATGTGCTGTTTATGTCGGGCGCCCTGTGCTGGTCGGTCTACAGCGTGCTGGCCCGTCGCCATGCGCTGGATGCAGTGCGCGCCACCATCGCCATCACCGCTTTTGCGTTTTGCACCTTTGTGCCGGTGTACGCCTTTCTGATGGCAGCTCAAGTGGGCGTAGGTCATTTGCTTCAAGCACCCTGGCGCGAAGTGCTTTTCCAAGTCGTGTTCCAGGGCTGGGGCTCGGTGGTGGTCTCGGGCATCACGTTTACCAAGATGATTCAGCACTACGGCCCCATCAGAACCACCATGATCACCGCGCTGGTGCCTGGTCTGTCGGCCTTTGGTGCCGTTATATTTTTGGGCGAACCGCTGATATGGAACCTCGGCTTCGGACTGGCCTTGGTCACCGTGGGTATTCTCTTTGGTGTTCGTGCTGCCAAAGCGAACGCTCCTAAAAAAGAAGCTGCTCACGCCAGTCCAGCAAGCGCTAAAGCCTGATTTAGTACAATTTCTTATGAACTTACTTGCCTTTGATACCAGCACCGACCAGATGTCGATGGCCGTGCAGCGCGCCGCGCACGGGGCTGAGCCGCTCCAGGTTTGGCAACTCACCGCAGCCGGTGGCGCGCAAACCTCGGCCCATTTAATTCCCGCGCTTCAGGGCTTGATGGCCCAGGCGCAACTTAAATTTGACCAGCTCGACGCCATCGTCTTTGGCAGCGGACCTGGTTCGTTTACCGGCCTGCGTACCGCCTGCGCCGTGGCGCAAGGGCTGGCTTTTGGCGCCAAGGTGCCCGTGCTCCCCGTGGACACCTTGCTCGCCGTGGCAGAAGAAGCACGCTTCCTATATGCCCCTGACCAGGCAAATTACCCCGTGGTCGCCCTGCTGGACGCCCGTATGGATGAAATGTATGCGGGCCGCTATGTGTTCAGCAGCGGCGTATGGACGCAAACGCAAGCCCATACGTTGATGAGCCCCGACCAACTCATGTGCGAGCCCGAAGACGCCGTCGCAGGCAATGTGTTTGCGCCCTACGGACCCCGACTGTCTGCTCCTCAGGCCCAGCGCGTGGAGGCCCTGCCCACCGCCACTGCCCTGCTCAGGCTGGCCCCTGCGCTGTTGGCAGCCGGTGGCGCGATGGCGGCCGACCAGGCTTTACCCTTGTATGTGCGGGACAAAGTGGCCAAAACCACCGCCGAGCGGGCCGCCGAAAAAGCGGCTCTATGAGCCAGCCGATGCGCCAGATTGAGGTGCGTTTTGAACCGATCACGCCAGACCAATTGGACGCCGTCTTGCAGGTCGAGAAAGCAGCCTACGCCAAGCCTTGGTCACAAGGCAACTTTGTGGACTCCCTCAACTCAGGCTACGAGGCCCAAATGCTGCTGGCTGGTGACACCTTGCTGGGCTACTTTGTGGCCATGAAAGGCGTCGACGAAGTGCATTTACTCAACATCACCGTGGCCCCCACCTACCAGCGCCAAGGCTGGGCACACGTCATGCTGGACGCGCTCGCGCTCTGGGCCAAGGGCCAACGCGCCGACTGGCTTTGGCTAGAGGTGCGTGTGGGCAACCTGCGCGCCATCGAGGTCTACGAGGCTCAGGGCTTTACCCGCATGGGCCTGCGCAAAAAATATTACCCGGCTGTCAATGGCGAGCGCGAAGACGCGATTGTGATGAGCCGGTCGCTGATGGGGGCCGAGTCGGTCAAAATAGCACCATGAGCCTTGACCTAGACACCCGCCAACGCGCCATGCTGCAAGAGATGGGCGTGCACGTCTGGCTACCCGAACAGAAAAGCCCACCCGTTGCCGTGGCACCCCCCGCCAAACCTGCGGCTCCTCGGTCGTCGCCAGCCTTGGCCGGCACCTTGCCCCCCCCGCCAAAACCCTTAGCAGACGCTATAGTAAAAATAGCTTCCCAAGCAATACAGACGGTCTCTGCAGCTCATAAAGCCATAATACCTCTACCCATCAGCAACCTGATGAACGCCAACACAGCACCCGTCAATTCTGGGCTTGCCGATGGCATTGCCGACATGGACTGGCCGTCGCTCAGTGACACCTTGTGCCAATGCGAGGCCTGCAAACTCTGCACCGGACGGCGCGCCCCCGTGTTTGAAGCCGCCAACGCGACCCTTGACGCCGCTTGGCACGCCGACTGGCTGGTGGTGGGCGACCCGCCCGATGAACACGATGAGCGAGAAGGCACGCCGATGTCCGAGCAAGCCGGGCAGTTGCTGGACAACATGCTCAAGGCGGTGGGCGTCACGCGCCACGGCAAGGCGGCACCCAGCACGCCAGCCCACACGGCCTATGTGACGCAAGTGGTGAAATGCCGAACCGACCCCGCACGCAACCCGACCACAGCGGAACTCGCCACCTGCGAGCATTTTTTACGCCGCGAAGTGGCACTGGTACAGCCCAAAGTCATCGTGGCCATGGGCCGATTTGCTGCGCAAACGCTGCTGCACGGCAACCTGCCTGAAGGCAGTAAAACCCCGTTTGGACAACTGCGCGGCACGGTCTACCGCTACCAGGGCATCCCGGTGATCGTCACCTACCACCCCACCAACCTGCTGCGCACGCCGCTGGACAAAGCCCGCGCCTGGGCTGATCTGTGTTTGGCGATGGAGACTATAAACGCCGGGTAATGGTTCGCCTTTTACTTGTGGTTACTATCGCTTTATTCACGATAAATCACAAGAAAGAGGAAAAACATGAATCATCTACGAAGCACGCTGGCCTGTGCTATTTCAGCCTTGGTGCTGTCTTCACCCCTCAATGCGCAAACGCGTGACGCCCCCTTGTTTGAAGCCGCACAGGCGGCCCAACCTGCGGTCGTGCAAACCCTGCGCGACCTCGTGACGATGGAGACAGGCTCTTCCAACCTGGAAGGCTTGACCCAATTAAGCAACTACCTTGAAACCCGACTCAAGGCCCTAGGCGCAAAAACCGAACGCATCAAAACACCCGACAGTGAACGAGTAATGATCAAAGGTGTGCTCACCGGGAGTGGCCGTTTGAAAGCCATGCTGATTGCCCACATGGACACGGTATATCCCGCAGGCATTCTGGCCACGCAGCCTTATCGGCAAGACGGCAACAAGCTCTTTGGTCCGGGTATTGCCGATGACAAGGGCGGCTTGGCCGTGATTCTTCACTCTCTAGCCGCTCTGCAGTCAACTGGTTGGCGTGATTTTGCAACCCTCACCGTGTTGTTCAATGCCGATGAAGAAATTGGCTCTGCCAGCTCTGGAGAGACCATTGCCATACTCGCCGAACAACAAGATCTGGTGCTGTCCTATGAGCCGTCACCGGCCAAAGCCATTGCCCAACATGAAGGTGTCTTGTTATCCGCTGCCGGCACCGCCACGGCCACCCTGGAAGTGAAAGGCCGCGCCTCGCATGCTGGTGCGGCACCCGAGCAAGGGCGCAATGCCTTAATTGAGTTATCGCACCAAATACTCGCCACCCAGGATATTGCAAAAGACATCCCTGGTGCGCAGCTGAACTGGACCTATGCACAAGGCGGACTGGTGCGCAACCAGATTCCCGAAAAAGCTTACGCCTTCGCCGATGTGCGCTTGATATTGCCCGGTGCGGCAGAAATGATCAGCGCCGCCCTCAATGCCAAAATAAAAGAGAGCAAACGCGTCCCGGACACCGAGGTGAGCGTAAAGTTCGAGATCGGTCGCCCGCCCTACGTGGCCGGTGAAAGGGGCTTGGCACTAGCGAAACGTGCGCAAGCCATTTACGCCGAACTCGATGGCCGCAAACTCATCCTTCACCCCAGCACTGGCGGCGGCACTGACGCTGGCTTCGCCAGCCGCTCAGGCAAAGCCGTCGTTCTGGAGAGCTTGGGGTTAGCAGGCTGGGGCTACCACGCCAAGGACGAATACATCGAGTTGGATTCCATCGTGCCCCGGCTCTACCTCACCCCAAGGTTGCTTCAGGAGTCGGCCAAAAATCTGCCGTAAAACCCTGGGGGGATCTTTGTTGGAGGTATCAGGAAAAGCACGGGGCGATAACAAAACCTAGGGTTTACACGGGTAAGAAAACCAGTCATTTAACTTACGATTGATCAAACATCAATTAAGTCTGATTGGAAATTTCTGCATGAGCAAAGTCATCATTACCTGTGCGATCACCGGCGCCATCCACACCCCCTCCATGTCGCCCTATCTGCCGGTGACACCCGAAGAAATCATCGAAGCATCCGTCGGGGCTGCCGAAGCAGGGGCGGCCATCATTCACTTGCATGCGCGTGACCCGATCACCGGCAAGCCCGACCAAAGCCCCGAGGCCTTTGCCAAATTCTTACCGCAGATCAAGCAAAGAACCCATGCCGTGCTGAACCTGACCAGCGGCGGATCGCCTTTTATGAACATCGAGGAACGCATTCAACCGTCTATGCGTTTTGCCCCTGAAGTGGCCTCGCTCAACGTGGGCTCATTTAATTTCGCACTTTTTCCCATGCTGGATCGCTTCACAGATTTCAAGCACGACTGGGAGCGAAAGCAACTGGAAGACAGCCGCGACCTGATCTTTCGCAACACCTTCAAGGACATCGAGTACGCGCTGGCGGCCTGCTCTGCCAACGATACACGCTTTGAGTTTGAGTGCTACGACATCGGACACCTTTACAACCTAGCTCACTTTGCCGAGCGCGGCTTGGTGAAACCACCCTTCTTCGTGCAGTCCGTGTTCGGCATTCTTGGGGGTATCGGTGTCCACCATGAGGATGTATCCCACATGCGCCGAACTGCAGATCGACTGTTCGGCAAAGACTACCAATGGTCGGTGCTAGGCGCGGGCCGGCATCAAATGAGGATTGCCGCGATTGGCGCCGGTTTGGGCGGCAACGTCAGGGTAGGACTCGAAGACAGCCTCTGGCTCGGCAAAGGGACTTTGGCACAAAGCAATGCACAACAAGTGCGGCAGGTGCGCCAGATCATTGAAGGTCTTGGGCTTGAGATCGCAACCCCAGACGAAGCCCGGGAAATCCTGCACCTCAAGGGCGCAGAAAACGTCAAGTTCTAAGGTAGGAAAGGCGCGCCATAGTGACCCATTCTGATCGTAATTGCCGCAAACATGATGTCGTCAAGAATGGCCTTGCGCAACAGGGCGCTGTCCTTGGACTCAAGGCCACGAATCACATCGGCATGCACCCGATGGGAATCGGAGAAGCCATTTTCACTGAGGCAAAAACGAATCAGCGGTCCGACCCTAATCCAGAATTTTTCGATGATGGACAGGACAAACGGACTGGCGCCCAACTGGTAAATCATGAAATGAAACTGGAAATTCGCATTCAAGTAGGCATTCACGTCAGACGTCTTAACGGCTGCACTCATCGTGGCATCAAGCGCTTTCAATCGATCAATATGCGAGGGCTCCACCCGATCGACGGCTTTGGAGGCGGCCAAGCCCTCGATATGGCAACGCAGGTCCGTGAGCTCGTCGAATTCTTGCCGCGACAACACCGGCACGATGACCGAGCGGTTGGCCCGCAACTCCAGCGCACCTTCGGCAATCAGTCGGTTCATGGCTTCACGAGCCGGCATCACACTGGCGCCCAGCATCGTAGATATCGCCTTGACGGTCACGGTTTGACCAGGCTGAAAATGGCCATTCATGAGGGCGTTTCGTACCGATTGCGTCACCTGTTCGCGCAAAGTAACGTTCTCAACTTGCTTGAGCGCGGGCAAAGCCTGGCGGGTTCTGGGTTGGAGGAGGTTCTTGTTAATCACCCGCGGCAAGATAGCACATTTTTTAAAGTTTTTCGGAGAAGTAAATGAACAGTCATCTGGTTTTATCGCTTGACGATGCCAAACGGATTAGCCAAGCCTGCCAGGCTAAGGCGGTCGAGCAAGGTTGGAACGTCGTCATCGCCATCGTCGATGACGGCGCCCACCTGATGTACCTGGAGCGGATGGATGGAACACAAAAAGCCTCCAGCATCGTTGCGGTTGAAAAGGCCAAAACCGCCCTGCTTTTCAAGCGCCCCACCAAAGCCATCGAAGCAGCCGTGCTCGCCGGTCGGCCTGTGATGATGATGCTGCCAGGAGCCACCCCCATTGAGGGCGGTCTACCGCTGGTGCGTGACGGCCAATATCTGGGTGCGATCGGTATTTCCGGTGTCCAGTCGTTTGAGGATGGCCTCATCGCGGCCGCCGGCATTGCGTTTTTCGAAACCATCGAATGAACACCTCCATCTGATCCCTAAAGAAAAAACCATGACCAAAGAAAATCAGACAAAACCCGTTGCGGTGATTACGGGCGGCAGTCGCGGCATAGGCCGGGCCGTCGCCATCGCGCTTGCCCAGCAAGGCTGGAACATCTGCTTCAGCTATGCCACCAATGTGGCAGCGGCTCAGGAAACCACCGCCTGCATCGAGGCCGCCGGTGGTCGCGCCGTGGCCGTGAAAGCAGACATGGCCAAACGCGAAGACATCAAGCACCTGTTTGAGGCGACCCAGCAAGCCTTTGGCCGACTCGATGCCTTGGTGAACAACGCAGGCATCGTTGGCGAACCGCGCTCTATTCTGGAGGCCGATGATGCACACCTCACAGAAGTATTCCGAATCAACGTATTGGGCAGCTTCTTCTGCGTCAGTGAAGCCGCCCGCATGATGTCGACCCAAAGAGGCGGCCAGGGTGGCAGCATCGTCAACATGTCCTCAGCAGCTGCGCGCCATGGTGGCATGCCCGACGAGGCGCACTATGCCGCCTCAAAAGGCGCTATCGACAGCTTTACCTTCGCCCTCGCCAAGGAGTTGGCGCCTCACGGCATCCGTGTCAATGCCGTGCGACCCGGCTTGATCAACACCGAGATTCACGAAGCCCATGGTGGCCAGGCCTTGGTTAACCGGATTGGCCCCACCGTGCCGATCGGGCGCGCTGGTACGGCTGAAGAAGTGGCCCAAACGGTCGCCTTCCTTTGTGGGCCCTTGTCTAGTTATGTTCACGGGGCGCTGGTCGATGTGACCGGTGGCCGCTGAAGTTGCCCTTTTTTTTACCCGCCTCACCCCCCCACAGGAGACAACATGATGAAACGTAGAAACATATTGACCGCGACGGCTGGACTGGCCGCCGCCTTGGCCCTTCCCGGAGCTTGGGCGCAAGCGAACGCCGCTGCCTACCCAAACCGGCCTATCAAAATAATCGTCCCTTTTGCCGCCGGTATCTCTCCCGATATCGTGGCCCGACTCATTGGCGACAAACTAACCCAAGCACTCGGACAACCCGTGATCATCGACAACCGCCCCGGCGCGGGGGGCATGATTGGTGCTGAAGCCGGTGCGACCAGTCCAGCCGATGGCTACACCTTGTTCTTCAGCGTCAAGGCCGTCCAGGCGATTGCGCCTAACGTCTACCAAAACGTCAAGTACAACCCGCTACGCGACTTCAAGGCGGTGAGCCAAATTCTGCTGGTTCCCCATATTTTGACGGCAGCCCCCAATACGCCTTTCAACTCCATGAAGGAATTGGTTGACTATGCCAAACGCAATCCGGGAAAGATCGATTACGCGTCCCTCGGCGTGGGCTCCCAACCCCACGTCGCCATCGAAACATGGGCGTCACGACTGGGCATCAAACTCAACCATGTCCCTTACAAAACAAACCCTTCACCTGATGTGATGAGCGGCATCGTCAGCCTCTCACTTGAAGCATCGACCACCGCCATTCCCTTGATCAAGGCAGGCAAGGTCAAGGCACTGGCGATCTCTGGTGCCGATCGCATTCCAGGCCTGCCTGATCTGCCGACCATGACTGAATTTGGTGCCAACCTTGACCTCAATGGCGTGATCGGCAACTCATGGCACGGCGTCTTTGTGCCCTCAGGAACGCCTGACGACATCATCGCCAAGCTTAATACCGAGATCGTCAAAATAGTCAAAATGCCGGACGTCCAAGCCCGTCTGAAATCTTTGGGCTTGACCCCAACAGGCACTTCAGCGGCCACACTGGCGACGGGCGTCGCTTCAGATGTTGCCTATTGGGGGCAATTGGTACGGGAACTCAACATCAAGGTTGAGTAAAGGGGTAAGTGCGGGCCTCGGGGCCCGCATTTGAAGCCAACTTAGAAGGAATCAACGTGATCGTCGAACTGAGAACCTACACCGTCAAACCCCTCGGCACGAGCGACTTCTTGCAACTGTATGAGCGGGCGGCTTTGCCTTTGCAAAAGAAATACCTGGGGCACCTGATTGGCTTCTACATCTCCGAGATTGGGCCCCTCAACCAGGTGGTCCATCTCTGGGGCTTTGACAGCTTGGCCGAACGCGAAAGTCGGCGCAAGAAAATGGAAGAAGATCCGGGTTGGACGCTCTACCGTGAGGCCCTCAAAGCACTGGACGTCATCGTTCAACAAGAAAGCAAACTGCTGAAATCAGTTTCATTCTCCCCCGTATGAGCTTGGCACCGTCACCCGCGGCTCAACCCGCCTGCGTTGGCGTGATTGGCCTGGGCATTATGGGGTCCGCCATCGCCGCCAATTTAATAAATGCGGGCTTCGACGTTTGGGGTTACGACCCTCTTCCAAGCGCGCGAACCCAGTTGAAGAAAGCGGGGGGGCATGCCTGCAAGAGCGTGGCAGACGTCGCGCAACATTGCCAACATGTGCTGCTCTCTTTGCCCAGTGAAGTAGCGCTTGAGCAGGTTTGTGATGAACTGATCACTTCAGCTTCAAAAGTTTTGATCGTCGCGGAAACCAGCACGCTCCCGGAATTGGCAAAAAAACGAGCTCAGAAATTTTTACTCAAACAACGCATTACTTTGCTCGATTGCCCCTTGTCTGGAACCGGCGCTCAAGCACTCACGCGTGACCTCGCTGTCTACGCGAGTGGCAACACAAAAGCGATCAAGGCCTTTGTACCGATATTCGAGGGATTCGCACGCGTTCGGTACGATGTTGGCGCCTTCGGCAATGGCACGCGAATGAAGTTGGTGGCCAACCTCTTGGTCGCCATCCACAACGTTTCAACGGCTGAAGCGATCTTGATGGGCGTGCGCTCCGGGCTTGATGCGGCAATGGTGGTCAAAGTGGTCGCTGATGGCGCTGGTGGCTCGCGTATGTTTCAGGTCCGTGGTCCAACGATGGTTGACCGTTCGTGGGGGAAAGCCACCATGAAGGTAGGCACTTGGCAAAAGGATATGCGCCTGATCAATGACGCGCTCGAAGCGACCCAAACGCCGGCCCCACTTTTTTCAGCCACGGTGCCGATTTACAACGCGGCGATGGCGCTTGGACATGGCCAAGACGACACCGCAGCGGTCTATGCCGTTCTGGAACGACTCATCGCCAAGTCTTAAACAGAGGTTGGCGCATGGTCTAGATCGGGCCGATGCCACGGGTCGACGTGAGTCATTAGGTTGAGCACGCGGTGGCGCTGCAGCACGCGCTGGCGGGCCAGCACGGCAATGTCGTGCCCGGCCTCGACCGTGATCATGGCGTCCACTTCGATGTGAGCGTCCACCACAATCATGTCACCCATTTTGCGGGTGCGCACGTCATGCACATCACTCACGCCAGGCGTCTCCATGAGGGTCTGGCGAATGGCCTGCACTTCTTCATCGTCTACCGCGCGGTCCATCAGGTCGTGCAAGGCGTCCCAAGTGAAGCTCCAGCCCATTTTGGCGACCATAAAGCCCACAATCAGGGCGGCAATCGGGTCCAAAATTGGGTAACCGGCCAGGTTACCCACAATGCCGATGCCCACCACCAGTGAGGATGCTGCATCTGAGCGGGCGTGCCAGGCGTTGGCCACCAGCATGCTGGATTTAACGCGTTTGGCCACCGCCAGCATGTAACGAAACAGCAACTCCTTGGCCACCAGTGCACCGCCCGCGACCCACAGTGCCATCACATGGACGGTTTGAATGGTCTCGGGGGTTTCCAGTTTGCGCGCTGCCGACCACAACATGCCCACGCCCACGGCCAACAGTAGTAGGCCCAGCACCATCGAGGCTGCGGTCTCGAACCGCTGGTGCCCGTAGGGATGGTCTTCGTCAGCGTCTTTTTGGGCATGGTGACTGGCAAACAGCACCACAAAATCAGCCACCAGGTCAGACAGGGAGTGGATACCGTCGGCAATCAGACCCTGCGACTTGGCCACCACTCCCACCACAATTTGGGTGATGGTGAGCACCAGATTGACCCCCACACTCACCCAAGTGCTGCGCGAGGCCGCCGCCGCCCGCTCGGCCGGGGTGTGTTCGGTGTCTTCAGGGTCGTCGTTGATATCGGGGAAATTCATGGCTATGGGAAATCTTTTATAAAAGGGTAAGTGTACGCAGGCACTGTGACGGGTGTCTACAGGGTCAGGTCATGTGCTGTGTAAAGGGCGCATTGGCAGAAAGGGCCACCCCAAGATGCCCACCTAGCGAGACTGGAATCGACATAAAGGCAATCAATATGACCGGCACCAAAGTCGCCAAGACAACGCGGAGGTATTGCTGAATAAACGAACGAAGATAGATATTCATAAGAAACCTTTCAGTGAAATGAAACGACAGGCCTATCTTCTCGTCCCCAGCTTAAGGGCGCCTTAGCAAATCTAATGCGGCACTTCTTACAATGCATACATGACCTTCCTAGACAAACTCTGCGCCGCCGAGCGCCAAAATGACTCCATGCTGTGCGTGGGTCTAGACCCCGATCCGGCCAAATTCCCTGCCGCCTTCAAGGGCGATGTCCGCAAAATATTTGACTTTTGCGCTTCCATTGTCGACACCACGGCTGATTTAGCCATGGCCTTCAAGCCCCAAATAGCCTACTTTGCCGCCCACCGCGCCGAAGACCAGTTGGAGCAGCTGATGGAGCACATGCGCCGCACCGCGCCGCAAGTGCCCATTATTTTGGACGCCAAACGCGGCGACATCGGCAGCACCGCCGAGCAATACGCGATTGAGGCTTTTGAGCGCTATGGGGCCGACGCGGTCACGCTTTCGCCCTTTATGGGCTTTGACTCGGTGCAGCCTTATTTGAAATACCACGGCAAAGGCGCGTTCTTGCTGTGCCG
>Ga0114978_10003605_pt1 | contig 12638 bp, 12 predicted proteins | sample S_140212_EF_Meta_FD_87027 | JGI IMG/M metagenome (GOLD analysis project Ga0114978, IMG submission 87027) | Freshwater microbial communities from Lake Simoncouche, Canada to study carbon cycling - S_140212_EF_MetaG | ecosystem: Environmental > Aquatic > Freshwater > Lake | place: Lake...
AGTTCAAAAGAGTTTTGCAAAAATGGAAAATGGACATTTATAAATGTCCAAAATGGACTTTTGCAAAACTCTTTTGGATGAAAAAAAGCCAAAAAATGAATTTAGACCATAATGCTCTCATTTCCGTTTTTTAGTGAAATAGTTTGTGATTGTAACTTTTTTTATAAAATTTAAATATGAATTAAAAAGGATTTAGGAATTTTTTTTGTAATCATATAATATAATTAAAATGATTACAACTAATGACGAAAAAGAAGGAGAAAACATCCATAAAAAATTTATATGCGAAATTTGTGACTTTAGTTGCTGTAAGAAATGTAATTATGATAAACATTTAACTACGCGAAAACATATTAATAATGACGCTTCATTACATAAAAAAAGCGAAATAGAGCAATATAAAAAATATAAATGCGAATGTGGAAAAGAATATAATCATAGACAAGGGCTATACACACACAAAAAGAAATGTTCAACGAATGAAGAATCATCTAATCATATAAGCGGAGCAAGTATAAGCGGAGCAAGTATAAGCGGAGCAAGTATAAGCGGAGCAAACAGTTCTGAACCAACAACAGACGCAAGTCATAACGTAATTCAACTATTAATTGATGAAAATAAAGAATTTAAGAATGAAAATAAAGAATTTAAAAACATGATTATGGAATTGGTAAAAAGTAATAATGAATTACAAAAACAGATGATCGATGTTTGTCTGAAAATACAGCCAGGGAATACAACTATAAGTAATTCGCATAATAATAATAAAACCTTCAATCTCCAGTTTTTTTTGAATGAGGAATGCAAGGATGCTTTGAATATGTCCGAGTTTATAAACTCTATTGAATTAAAGATCTCTGATCTAGAAAATATAGGCAAGCTCGGGTATGTAGAAGGGATGTCTAATATTATAATTCGGGAACTAAATGATACGGATATGTATAAAAGACCTGTACACTGTAGTGATGCGAAGAGAGAAACCGTGTATGTGAAGGAAGAAAACAAATGGGAAAAAGATAATAGTGAGACGAAACAAATGGTAAAGGCTGTGCGAGGAATTGATAAGAAAAATTATCAGCTGTTAACTAGTTGGAAGGACATGGATCCGAAATGTGTTGATAGTAAATCTAATCAATGCGATAAGTATATGAAAATAATGAGTAAAGTAATGGATGGCGATATAGAAAATGTAAATAAGGTGATTAAAAAGATCGCAAAGGAGGTGGTGATTGATAAATCATGATAAGTATAAATCATGATGAGTATAAATCATGATAAGTATAAATCATGATGAGTATAAATCATGATAAATGAAATGAGCATAAATAAATGAAATAAAATATATATATAATATAAACCAATGTCTATACTTAACACTACAAACTATTTCTCCATTGTAAATGGCGCACTGATAACAGATCTCCTTGTGATTATACTCCTTATCCAGGGCAGTATCAAGTCCAAAGTGCTGATTGACTGGTATAAAACATATAATTTAAGCGCGGTTATTGCGGATGTCCTGATTATAGTCATCGGCGTCCTTTTAGCCAGGGTAGCCTATCCGTATGTGTACGGTGCCAATACAGCTTTCTCTCTTTTGAAGTTCACTATACTTGCAGTAGGCATTCAAATCATACACGACGTCCTCTTTAATGGCATTATTACCGCCATGCCCCGAGGAGCAAATCGGATGGTGGATACTTTTAAGGCTTACGCCAAGGAAGTGGGAATTAAAGCCATTGTCTCCGACAGCGCAATGATGATCTCCACCTGTCTAATTTCAAATTATTTAGCTAATAAAAGTTCTAGTACAAATATAGTCACGTTTATTGTCTCGGTCTATTGTGTTCCGTATTTGATTTACACTTGGTAGTTTACATGTGGTAGTTTACACGTGGTAGTTTACACGTCGTAGTTTACGCGTCGTGGTAATAAATAAAATAAATAAACCGATAATGGTTAAAACTTAAATATATAACTATAAGCATATTTAGTTATGAATATAGTTATAGACATCGACGAATTTAATAAAGATTATATATTTTTACAAGAGCCAGTCAAAAATAATATAATAGATGATAGTAAATTTATAAGATTAATATATTCAAATAATATTTTTTCTGTAAATACGGTCTATATAGTAGTTAATTTACAAATAGTTAATATAGAAAATTATTTTAATAAACACAAATTTTTATTTAACGTAAAACAAAACATGAAAGCGATTAATCAATTGAAATCTATAGAAGAGTCAATACTTGATAAAATTTGTATTAATAATAAAAAACCAGTATTTAGACTGTATGAACAACTAAATTCGGGAAATATAAAATTATTTAAAGATAATTTAAAATTACATAAAATAAATAAAGATAATGAGTTTATAATAAAAATTTCTGGAATATGGGAGAATGAGTATGAATATGGCATAACCTATAAATTTGTTGATATGAATTTAGTCACCCATTAAAATATGTGACCCATTAAATTATGCGCCCCTTAATACTTATAAAATAAGCTATTATAATCGCAAAAATATATGCCATTGCGCCCCAAAATCCAGCGCCTGCTATTTTATAAAAGGGATTTAAAGTAGGACCGAACAATTCTGTTTTATAAATAAGAATATCCATCAGATAACCAATCGGAAATGCCAAGAGTAAAAACTTATACAATTGTGTGCGCGAACGCGGATGAGAGAACTTGAAAATGAGTTGCGCAAAAAACATCGTAACTAAAAGCGCTGCGACAATCGTTAGACCAGCATATGTAGCAGAGACCGTATCTCTCAGCAACGGATTTTTAATTCCAGGACGGAAAAAATATACCTTCAATGCTTTTATTGTAGCAGGAGCATAGGTTTGTCGCGAGAGATAGTTCAATACGATATCCGAAAAAAATCCAATAAAAAAATAGAGGAGTGAAATTAAATACATATATATTATATATATATTTATTTTATGGGGGTTTACCATTTCATGCGCTGATATATAATGCGCTGATAATTAATGCGCTAGCCATCAGTTGAAAAGAACTTTAATATAATCTGCATTATACCAATAAAAATAGCATTTACTATTGTAAAAAAATAAGTTGCGTATTTCATTTTGACTTGCGAAGGGCCTAGTTTAAAAGACATATACAGCACACTCAGTTGCGACATTATTAAAAACAAGGTTATAGTTGAATACTGGTAATATTCACTAGACACTAGTTTACTATTTATTTTATTATAGTATAGAGTATTCAAAACTATTAACCAGGTCAATACACCCAATGTAGCTATTATAGGCAATGAATTAGTTATTAATAATAATAAAAAACTAAATATATTTCCTCTATTATGGTCATTTACTTTTGTTGCTAAAGAAAAAGTAATAAACATGAGAGAAAATAATGCCAATGAAACTATACCATAACCCCATATAGTTGCGGTTGCGTCGCCTACATTAGATGAACCACTAATAGTAATAGCTAATTTTATTAATACACCTACTAATATAAATCCCAGCATAATATTAGAATCATAAAGAATCTCCTGATTCATTGTATAAAATATATATTTATTTTATATTAAAAATAATAATAATACAACAATAATACAACAATAATACAATAAAATAATAATATTTTAATATTATTATTTTATATTATGAGCAACGTTTCATATAATTTGGGAAATCATAAACCATTAATTAATCGGGATCAAACCTATGTTCTAGATAGAAAGCTCGTAACAATTCATTCAGAAGATCGGGATATATCTAAATGGAAATTTTCAAATCAATTTGAGATTGTTTTGCCTGAACCAATTAACAATGTTCAATCCTTAAGACTTATAGAAGTATCTATGCCGGCAAATTTGTATACATTTAGTAATAAATATCAAAACACTAAATTAGTAATTACTGTAGGAGGAGTTCCAGAGACAATTGAGATAGATGAGGGTTTTTATACTCCTGATCAATTGGCGAATGAACTTACCAATAAAATTAACGAAGCATTTGGGATTACGTCATTTAATGTATTTTATAATAGTGTAACTCAAAAATTTTGGTTTGGTAATACTGCAGAGTTTAGTCTAAATTTCAAAGAACAGATTTTTTATGATTTTTCAAACAATGAATGTGTGCCGCCGATAGTATTTAATCAATATACCAATTGGGGTCTTCCGTCCTATTTAGGGTTTGAGAAAAAAAACTATACTCATACTACAGTTGCTTCACACACATTTGATTATCTTGCCTTACCTAATACTTGGATTAATTCAGATGGTGATCCTATAACAAACCTGGTTGAAGCGCCAAGCACCGTTTGTATTATGGGAGACAGATGTTTGTATATGGATGTTGATAAATATAATACTATGGATGAATTATATCCATACACTGGGTCAGATATTGAGACAGTTCCTAAATCAAATTATAATTTTAGCACTTATTCAGGTAAGGTAAATTCCGCATTTGCGAAGATTCCGATTAATGCTGAATATAATAAATTATTTTTTGATTCCAGAACATTATTTCTTAATAATTTTGCTCATTATGAACCACCGATAGAGAGAATTTCTAAATTAAAATTCACATTTAGATTTCATGATGGAAGATTAGTAGATTTTCATGATTGTCCATTTGATTTTACTCTTGAATTTAATTCTTTGAAAAATGAAATAGGAAAGGTGTATAATGTAAGAGTGCCACATACCTATTTAATTTAATTATGTCTTTCTTCGAGTGCTCTTTCTTCTAGCAGTCTTTTTACTCCGTTTATTTTTGTTTGTTATATTCTTTCTCTTATAAGTTTTTTTACTCCGTTTATTCTTTCTAGTCTTTCGTTTTTTAATTCCACCAGAAAAACATGTTAATCCGAGCGCTTGTGCCATCTCTATTTTACATTGATACGGATTAACACATTCAACGCATCTATCATAATCAATCATAAGTAATCTATCTTCACTCTCATTATAAAAAAAATGTGCGTCTGGATCTTCAATATTTATAATTCCGGCTTTATCTACTAAATCATTGATAAAACTACAAAATAATTCTGGATTTTCAGTCGCATATGCTTGTTCCCAGCCATTATCTTCGGATAAATTTTCCATTAAAATATAATAATACGGTATCTTATCATCAGGATATAAAAACGAATCATTTTTATTAATAAAACCAGAATGAAATATTTTTGGGGCTAAGCCAAAATAAGCCGCACGGGATTGATATGCTACTTCTTTTTCACATTTTTGTATGAACTCACTTGATTCGTATTCTGACCCTCTAATTATTTTAACTACTTTATTACTTGCTTTGTTAAAATAGACTAAGGAGGTCGCGCCAGAGTTTAAAAATTCATAGGTATCGGACCGTCTATTTGCGGGTTTAATAATAATCCATTTTTTCTTGGCCATGCTATAACCAATGTATTTTAATGGTTCTTCGTCCATGTATTATAAAATATAATTATATAATAATATTTTTTACTTAGACCCCGTAATTTTCTTTCATCCATTTTTTCAAAACACTTAAATCTCCATCTTTATAATTGCCTTCAAACCCGGCTAATTTCAGAAACTTTGGTTGTTTCATTGTGGATTTTTTATAAAATATATAATCGCCAAATTTTCCAGAGCGAATAGATAAGCTATCATTGATAACGCGCACGATGTTGCTTTGTATTAACCCGCCAGGGCTTTGTATTAACCCGCCGGAGCTTTGTATTAACCCGCTAGCGCTTGTATCCGTATTATTTTCCAAGAGAGAGAGAATATCTTCTAATGTTATTTCATCTTCCTTTTTTCCAAATTTCATAGATCCTAATTTCATGGACTCTATTTTAATAGATTTTTTTAATTCGCCCCATTCTACATAGAGACCAAATTTACCATTTTTTAAAATAACCTCGTGGTCTTTATATACACCTAACATCTTGCCAGTTAATTTATTTTCACAAACCAATTCGCTTAGTTTATATTCGCCATTTTTCAATTTATTAATATCAATCTTAATATCCGGTTTTAATTTTTTAAAGGAAATTATATCTTTCCTTGAAAGCGTGTCTTTAATTGTACACTTTATAACGGGTCCATATTTGGCTATCATATAGGTATGCTCATTATCTATTCTTATCTCGCCGACCAATTCATCTGCTGCTCCGCTTGATTGTTTATTTTTGGGCATAATCTTCTCTGAGAGCTCTTCGATCTGGGTTAAACACTCTAAACATAATTCATTCCATACCTTATCTCCTTTTGCGATAAGGTCTAGAGTATCTTCCATATTTTTTGTATAAGTATAATCAAATAAAGGGTCAAAATGTTTTAATAGAAATTCTAATACTAACATTCCAAGCGGCTGTAAAATTAATTTATTTCTTTCATTCCCAAATTCGCGATTTGTTTGGATTTCAGATAATTCTTCACCTTCTAATTCAAAATCATTACAATTTATAGCCACCCCTTTCACGTTATCTTTTTTCACATAACCACGCTCCTGAATCTTATCAATCAGGGATGAAAAGGTAGATGGGCGACCAATCCCGTTTTGTTCTAATAATTGGACTAAACGGGCTTCTGTATAATGCGATTTTATATTTTTCATGGTGACCTTAGAGGTTATTTTTTTATATTCTATTTTATTTTCAGCCTTTAAGGTTTGTAGATAAGCGTAATCATTGTTTAATTTTTCATAACCATCCACTATTTTCCACCCAGGAAATATGACTTGTTCTGTTGGGAAACGATATTCGATTTCTTTTACGGGGGAAGAGACTGCGGCAGTAATGCCTTTATAGGTGGCTGGCGCCATACAACTTTCTAATGTATTCCGGTGTATTAATAAATACATTTTAAGTTCCTTCGAGGTAAAATCATCCGCTGGATTTAGCGATTTTAATTTGATATTCGTTGGACGAATTGCTTCATGGGCTTCTTGGGTCTTATTATCCTCTTTCTTATCTTTTTTCGTATTAGCTTTAGCATTAGCATTCGCATTAGCATTCGCATTCGCATTAAGCCTTAAAGAAAGGTCTCCTATTTTTTCATTTACATATTCTTTCCCGTATTCACTCGTGATAAATGCGGAGGCTAAATTAATAAAATCTTCGCTATAAGTCATGCTATCTGTGCGCATATAAGTAATATGTCCGGCTTCATACAATTTCTGGCATATCTGCATGGTTTCTTTGGGCGAAATGTGCATTTCATTGCTCGCCATTTGTTGTATTCCGCTAGTGGTGAACGGCACGGGCGGTGATTTGGTAGTGTTGCGTGGTTTTCCACAGGTATAAATATGGTCATGATTCACCGACTCTTCGAGAAAAGCACTGATAGCCTCTTCACCTTCGTGATTAAAATTCAAAGCAAAGGGGAGATTCTTATTGGTAAAATAACCTACGGTATTATAGACCTTAGAACCCGGCGAGGCGTCAATTTCTTTTTGATTATCATATACAATGCGTAAAGCGGGTGTTTGACAGCGACCGGCCGATAACCCGGTTTTCGTATTTTTGGCGATGTTTTTCCATAATAGCGGTGATAATTTATAGCCGACTAAAATATCTAATATTTGCCTAGCAATCTGTGCGTTGACTACATCCATGTTAATGACCGTTGGATTTTTTACGGCGTTTTTCAAGGCCGTTTCAGTTATTTCGTGGAAGATAATGCGTTTGGTAGTTTTTACCGGTAAGTCAAATATTTGCGTAATATGCCAGGCGATTGCTTCGCCTTCCCGGTCATCATCGGATGCTAATAAAACTTCAGACGCTTTTGAAATGAGCGAACGTATTTTACTTATTTGTTTTAATTTTCCTTCACTTTCTACAAAGGTCGGTTTAAAATTATTTTTAATGTCTATGGCTTCTAGGCTATTTAATTCTCTTAAATGGCCGAAACTAGCCACACATTTATAACCCGACCCGAGATAATTTTCTATCTTGGAACATTTCGCGGGGGATTCGACAATTAAAAGCGCGTAAGACATACTAGTATAGATATAATTGAAATGTTTAATATTTTTATTTCAATTATATATACAAATAAAAATTATTGTCTATTCGAAGAAGAATATCCACTACTTCTCGAGGTCGAAGTTCTGCCGGTTTTTCTCCGTTGAGTTCTTAATTGCGCCTCCCAAGCTTCCTGTCTTTGAATAGCTTCAGACATTCTTCTTTCTTCTTCATCCGCCTTTTGTTTTCTGGCTGTTTCTATTTCAATCCTTTTTAATTCCGTATTTAATTCCTTATCAACGTTTCTATTTATTTCTTTCTCTTTCTCTCGCTCTCTTAAACGCATTTCAGGCGTTTTGCTTTCATATTCTTCTAGTTTATTCTTACTTTCTTCGCTTGAATCCTCAGCCATACCAATTTCACGCATTAAATCCTTTATGCTTTTATATAAATTATTGTTTGCTTTCAAAATTTTTAAGGCTTTTTCTGAGCTACCAACTACATTCGGTTCATCAAAATAAGATGCCAGAGCAACTTGAACTTTTGGGTCATCGGCATATTTTTGTAAATTCCAGTTTTCTAGCCACGAATAGCCGCCCCGATGTGTTCTTTTTTTCGTGTGTCTATTTTTTTTACTCTTCCTTAATTTCTTATTTTTAGAAAAAACCTTTTTCGATTTTTTATACGCTCTTTTTGTGTGTCTCATTATATAATAGATAATTATATTATATAATTTATATTTATTGATCCATATAATAAATATAATTTATTGATTCTTATAATTTATTGATTCATATAATTTATTGATTCATATTTTTAAACTCTTTCCAAGAAATATTCTTAGTTTTATTTGGTTTAAGTGGTTCCATTTTTTTACCAGTTTTTTTATCTAGACGCTCTGCTTTAGTTAACGCGCTATCAATATACATCTCTTTCAATATTTTCCCAACTTCAAATGCGCCGGTGTGTTGGTCTAATTTTTCATCTTCAATAAGTTTTAAAACATTAAGGAGTTTATCTAAAATAGAGAGATTCAGTTCATCTTTTTTAATCTTATTATAAATATCCGTATAGTTTGTAAAAATAAAATTACATTGTGAAACGCACATTCTATCAAATTGCTCTGGATTAGATTGAGCCAAACGAGAATATTTATGTTTAAGGTTTAATAGACGCCCAACATCATCCTTTATTTTAGCACTATGTTTTTTATATCTTATTTCAGCCGTACAATCTTCTACATTATTCGCATTTATCATTTTTTGTAAATGAATTCGTTCGTTACCATCCATTCGTATTTTTAATATTAATATGTATCTATATTTAAATATAAATTATTATATAATATTTTTTATATTATTTTTAATATTATTATAAAAATTTAACCTTTTTATAATTTTTATATTTTTATAATATATAAAATGTCTGGTTCAAATTTACAGTCTGCTCAAGTTCAGTCGTACGGGTTTACACCGGGTTCAAATAGTCCGATGACTAGTGCTCACGCATATACACAAAATATGAATGCTAAACAATCGGGTTTAAATAAAGTAGGAGGAAGAAGATACAAAAAAATGAAATATGGAAAAATGAAATATGGTGGAGATAACGGGAGTGTTACTGTTCCGCAATTTCCTCAATCTGGTCCTAACGTAAGCCCGGTTAATTCAAATTCATCTAGCATACAAAATAATACAACTTCTATTGCTACCAAAAATAATGCCGCTGGGGATCATTACGCATTTGAAACCCAGCCTACAACTGGAGGAAGCCGGAGAAGAACTATGCGCAGAAAGTCTATGCGCAGCAAGTCTAAGAGCAAGAAGTCTAAGAGCAAGAAGTCTAAGCAAAGCAAGAAGTCTAAGCGAAGCAAGTCTAAGCGCCGCATGTAAAAGTATTAGAAGTCTATGCGAAGTAAGTCTAAGCGAAGCAACTATATGCGAAGTAAATCTATGCGAAGCAAGTATATGCGAAGCAAGTATAAGCGAAGCAAGTCTATGCGAAGCAAGTATAAGCGAAGCAACTCTAAGCGAAGCAACTCTAGTAAAAATTATTATATTAAGAGATAATAAATATTTATAATCACACAATAAAATAATAACTATATATTTTATTATGAATACTTCAGACATAACATACTCAATAATTATAGTAGTAATTTTTATATTTCTCTATATATTTAATATATTATCCGTAGGCATAAAGCGCATTGAAGATGACTGGCCGGAATATAGATGTAATCCGATAATAATGCCTTTTGCGAGTGTTTTTGGCTATGATCCAATCAGTAATTTTAGTTTTTGTATTCAAACCATGATGTCTGGATATATGGGTTATTTGATGCAACCGCTTCATTATGTTTTTGATATTCTTGGCATTATATCACAAGATATTAATGATGCTTTAACAGGTGTTAGGGCATTTTTTAATAATATAAGAGTTTTTATAACAAACATAATAAAAACGGTATACGCCGTATTTTTAAATATTCTTATTGAATTTCAACGGGTAACTATAAATATTAAAGATATGTTCGGAAAATTAATCGGTATAATGGCCACATTAATGTACACATTACAAGGAACTGTATATACTATGCAGAGTGGTTGGGACGGACCGCCTGGTCAATTAATTAGGGCATTGTGTTTTCATCCTGATACAAAAGTCCAACTAAAAGACGGAAGTTTATGTGCGATGAAGGATTTGCCCCTGAATTCGGAGCTTAAGACCGGCTCAAAGGTGTGTGCGGTTATGAATATAAGCAATCTTAATGAAAAAGGGGAATTTATCGAAAAATTATATGCCGTAGATGCAGGAGAGAATAATGAAAAAATATTAGTTTCCGGCAGTCATCTTATATATAACAATGAAATAAAACAATTTGTTCATGTAGAAGATTTAAGCAATGTTGTTATTTCTGATATAAATAGTGCGAATTTTGCGTGTTTAATAACATCAGACCATATTATTCCTATCGGAAAGCATATTTTCCATGATTGGGAAGATAATAATGGGTCAGAGGCGAAAAAACTTATTTAATAATATATATATATACATAGATGGACGGTATCTTCACAAAAGTCAATAATTTATATAATAAAAAAGGATTTATTGAAAAATATGGCACAGACCTATGGATAACCGTTATTATATTTTTTATATTTTTTTTAATAATGAGTTACTACCATATAATTAATAATATACAGCCGATAATAGCTGATTGGGATAATCAGAAATGTAATCCATCAGTCATACCTTTTGTTGGGTTCATAAATAAACCTCCAGATATGGGCGCATTTGAATTTACGGGATTGAACTTTACGGGCTGTATACAAACATTATTAAAAACGGTCGTAGCAGATGTCTTCATCCCAATTTACTATATGATGAAAATTTTTACAGATATTTTTAATGATTTTAATGAGATATTAAATGGTATAAGATCATTATTTAATACGCTAAGAATAAATATTAAAACATTTACAGATGACGTCATGAACCGAATATTGAATATTACCGTGCCTATATTCCAGTTTGTGATTAATATGAAAGATATGCTTTCGAAAACAAATGGTGTATTAGCCGCGACTTTATATACCTTTTTTGGTGTTTATTATACCTTAAAATCGGCACTAGGAGCGGCAATTGAATTTATTGTAGATATTTTGTGGATTTTAGCAATAATGATTCTGGCATTAATAGTGATCTCATATATTCCAATTATAGGTATTTTTGCTGAAATCGCAATTATCCCCTTACTCGTTATATTTATTCTTATCTTATTGCCACTTATTGCGATTGAAGCCGCCGCGTATGAAGTATTAGATATGAGTCCGCAGATATTCCCTGATGTGCCCGGGTGTTTTTCTAAAAATACAAAAATATCTAAATACGATATAGCCAATAAAAATATGGCCAATAAAAATTATGTCGATGTTAATATTTCTGATATTGTAATAGGTGATAAATTGGCGGATGGTTCGCTTGTAACCGGTGTTATTAAATTTTCTGCGACTAAACAAAAAATATTTAATTTATACGATGTAATAGTCACTGGCGACCATCGGGTTTTACATGATAAATTGGGATGGATAAAAGTAAAAAATCACCCGGATAGCCGTCCTATAAATGATTTCAAAGAACCTTTTGTTTATTGTTTAATGACAGATTCAAAAACATTTAAAATAGGAGAAATTGTATATTCGGATTGGGATGATATAGATGATAAAGTGCTGAGCGATATAAAAAATAATTGTAAGTTTATACCAGAAAACTTTAAAAAGGAGGATATACATTACTATCTAGATAATGGGCTTCATGGAGATACGCCGATATATTTGGAAGATTACAACAGTGTAAAATTAGAAAATATTCAAGTGAATGATACTTTAATTGGTGGAGTAAAAGTATTGGGTAAAGTTAAAATAGATGCGATAAATACAAGCGGAGTATATAAATTAAATAATTTAAATAAATATAAATGTATATCTATAACTAGCGAATTAATCGGAAGTCCCAATATTGAATTACATGAATGTGATTTAGGAAGTTATAATAATTCAACTATTACAGACGATAAAATAGAAAATATACCTTTTTTATATCAATTAATAACAGATACGGGTTATTTTTATATCAATGGCTTAAAAGTTAAAGATTACAATTATGGAATAGATAAATATATAAGCATAAAT
>Ga0114978_10003606_pt1 | contig 12638 bp, 13 predicted proteins | sample S_140212_EF_Meta_FD_87027 | JGI IMG/M metagenome (GOLD analysis project Ga0114978, IMG submission 87027) | Freshwater microbial communities from Lake Simoncouche, Canada to study carbon cycling - S_140212_EF_MetaG | ecosystem: Environmental > Aquatic > Freshwater > Lake | place: Lake...
ACTAAATCTTCTTCAAAAAGAGATTTTGAGATTTTTTTTTCTTCTATAAATTTAGATATAATTTGTTGATTTAAGTCATTAATTAGATCTTGATTTTCTCCGTACAAAAGAATTACTTTTTCTTTAAAAAAATCTTTTTTTTTTAGGGTTATCTCTTGTGATTTTAAGAGCATTTAAGCTAATTTAATGAGACTCTAGATTTGAATAAGATATTTTGAATTATAGAATCTAATAATATTCTTTTTTCATTATTTTTTACCAGAACATTGTTTGCCAAGTTGTCCGTCACAGACACTCTTTTATCTTTGCTTATGGCGTCTTGATAAACAATAATTCCATTTTTATCTTGAAATTGATAACTTACCGTTAATTTAATAATTTCTTCCGTTGCTATACCTCTTGAGTCGACCAAAGAACTTTCTTCGGTATCATAGATCTGTGCTTTAAATATATAAGCACTTAAGTTTTTCTCGTCTTTTTTAAAATTTAATCTCTGTTCTAGATTAAAAGCTAGATCTTTATCGCCTGTGATTTCTGATTTAGAAATAACTACTTGTTTGGAGTTGCCAGTATAGATGGGTGAAAAGCCACAATGAGTTAGAAAAATTGATATTATAGATATTATAAAAAATTTATTTATCATTAGTAACAATATTTAACAATTTGTTTTTTATAAAAATTTTTTTTTTTATTATTTTTTCGTCTAATATAACTTTAATATTTTTAATTGCTAAGGATTTGCTAAAAATATCTTCTTCGCTTTCATTGTTAATAGCGTTGATAATTGCTCTCTTTTTACCATTTATTTGAATTACAATATCAAAATGATCTTTTTTCATAATATGATCTTCAATTTTGGGCCATTCTTGTAAATTTAAATCATTTTTTCTGGTAATTTTTTCCCAACACTCATTAGCAACATATGGGATGAACGCAGAAATAATAATTAAGTATTTTTTGTAGCAATTTATAATGTCTTCTTTTTTTAAAGTTTTTTTATCTATCTCGTCATTGATATTATTTAAAAAAATATAAAGTTTGGCAACGGCAACATTAATATGAAATTTTTCTATACATTCTGTGATCTCTTTTATTAGAGTATTGGTTTTGATTAAAAAATTTTTATTATCTTGATCCGTTTCTTTTTTGTATACTTCTATTTTTTGGTAAGTTCGCCAAATTTTTTGTATATATTTAAATGAGCCTTGTATTCCATTGTCGCTCCATTGAATGTCTCTATCGGGGGGGCTATCAGATAGAATAAACCACCTTACCGAATCCGCTCCATAAATTTTTATAATATCATCAGGGTCAATAATGTTCTTTTTGGACTTAGACATAGCTTGACTGTCACCCTTTAAAACTTTTTCTTTATTTTCTAAAAAATAAGATCCATTTTCTTCAATAACTTCTTTTGGAAAAATCCATTTACCTGCTTTCGTTCTATAAGTAGGGTGACACACCATTCCTTGAGTAAAAAGATTGTTAAAAGGTTCAGAAATTTTTAATTTAAATTCATTTTGTAGAGCTAAAGTAAAAAACCTTGAATAAAGAAGATGAAGTATAGCATGTTCAACTCCACCGATATATTGATCAACTGGCATCCAATAATTAACTTCGTCTATATTAAAAGGTTTTCTATCTTCTTTTGTGGAGCAGAAACGGAGAAAGTACCAAGAAGAATCCACAAATGTATCAAGAGTGTCGGTCTCGCGAATAGCTTTCATCCCTGTTTCAGGACATTTTGTATATTTCCATGTGGGGTGATTTTCTAGAGGATTTCCTGGTTTATTAAAATCTATGTCTTTAGGCAGTTCTACAGGCAGATCTTTTTCTGGAACTAAAATAATTTTTCCATCTTCACGATACATAATTGGAATTGGACATCCCCAATATCTTTGTCGAGATATTCCCCAGTCTTTAAGACGATAAATTATTTTAGAATTTCCTAATTCTTTTTCTTTTATTTTATTAATAATATTTTTTTTTGCCTCTTCTGTTGTTAAATCATTTAAAAAATCTGAATTAATAACATAACCACTTTCCGTGTAGGCTTGTTTTTCAATATTAAAAGATTTTGATTTATCTGGACGTACAACAGGAATAACTTCTAAATTGTACTTTTGAGCAAATTCTAAATCCCTCTGATCATGTGCCGGACAACCAAATATTGCGCCAGTTCCATAATCCATTAGTATAAAATTAGCTACATAGATTGGTAATTTTTTATTTAAAAATGGATGTTGAGCAAAAAATGGTGTTTTTAATCCTAATTTTTCATTTTTAGACAATAATGATTCAGTTCCAACATTTTTTAAAGCAAGTTCTTTGAAATTTTTAAAATCTTTTTCATTTTTAAAATTTTCAGTAAAGGGATGATCCGGTGCAATCGCAATAAATGAAGCACCAAATATTGTATCTGGTCGTGTTGTAAAAATTTTAATCTTTATATTTTTAACATCAGTAATAAAATCAATCTCACAACCCTCAGATTTTCCAATCCAGTTTTTTTGCATTAACCTTACTTTTTCCGGCCAACCTGTTAGACTATTTAAAGAATTTAGTAATTGATCAGAATATTTTGTAATATTTAAAAACCATTGATTTAATTCTTTCTTTTCAACAGTGACACCTGATCTCCAACCTTTTCCGTCAATTACTTGTTCATTCGCTAAAACTGTTTTGTCAATAGGATCCCAATTTACATAACTTTTTTTTTTATACGCGATTCCATTTTTAAAAAAAATAGAGAATAGAATTTGCTGATGTTTATAATATGACTCATCACAAGTAGAAATTTCTTGATCCCAATCAATCGACAAACCTAGTCGTTTTAATTGCGATTTCATTGTGGAGATATTTTTTAAAGTCCAGTCTTTAGGATGTAGATTATTTTGTATAGCTGCATTTTCAGCGGGCAATCCAAATGCATCCCACCCCATTGGATGTAAAACATTATATCCATCCAGCCTTTTGTAATTTGCAATTACATCGCCAAGCGTATAATTTCTGACATGGCCCATATGAATATTTCCCGATGGGTAAGGAAACATTTCTAAACAATAAAATTTTTTATTTCTATCTTTTTTTGTTTTAAATATTTTATTTTTTTCAAAAAAATCTTGCCATTTTTCTTCAATGGGCAAAGGATTGTAATTGTCCATTATGTTAACTAATATTAAAGTTATTTTTTTTCTTTTTTTGCTTCTTCAATTTTCAATGATCTTGCTGCCGATAAAATATTATCTTTAATATCATTTGAAAAATTATTATTTAATTTTGATACAAAACATTTGTCTAATGTTTCACAAATTCTTTTGTGAGCTATAATTTCAATAGAATCAGATCTTAATTCGTTATTTAGAAATCTAACAGAAATTTTTATTTGTTCTTTTGAATTTAAATTGTCAGCATACCAATCATAAATTATTACCCCCCCAGAATAATCAGCATTTGACAAGGGAAGAAAATCTAAAGTTTTTAATGTTGCTCTCCACATGACGTTAGAAGTTGCAAAATCATAAGTGTTGGAACCTGATTTTTTTACGTTATTAATGTCACCAAATATTCCACCACCTTTATCTGCATAAGCCCTTGCTCTCTTTTCTGGATTTGGTTCAAAAACTTGACTCTCAGTGTTCGTTGGATCAGTTTTGCTGCAAGCTAAAATGAATAATAGCGGTAAAAGTTTAAAAAAATTGTTAAATTTCATTGTTTTTGATAATATTAAATAAAAAACATATAATTAATATAAAATTCAATAATTAAACGTTGTATTTTTACAACACCTAACTAAAAAGTTAACTTTTATTTGATATTTTCCTAATTTATGGAATTTAGAAGTGTTAATTAAGCAACGTTAATAACAAACAAATAGGTAAATACTATGAAAAATAAACTACTATTATCATCTGCTCTAGTTGGCGGAATGATAGCTGGAGGTTCTGCAATAGCACAAACTTCAGTAACTGGTTCTTTAGATATTCATTACCGTGCTCATGAGTTTGCACTATCTAATGGTGCATCTTCTAAGAGAGGTTTTGGAAGAGAATCACAATTAAACGTACAAAATAAAGGAAAACTAAATAATGGCTTAGATTACGCCGCTGGTTTTTCTTTAGAGTTTGACGGTAACACTTCAACAGTAGGTGCTGTTGGCGCTCCCTCAGTTACAAGAACTGAAGCATCTTCAATATCAAATGAAAATTTATACATTGATATTATAGCTGGAAGCACAACTTTAACAGTTGGTGTTGACCACGTACAAAACTCAACAATGTCATCTGTTCCACAAGTGTCGAACATAATTGATAACGTTGCTTTGGGTATGGCTGCAGCTGCTACTAACCAAATTGGCGCAACTACTAAAGAAGCAATGTATGTTGGAGTTGTTCAAGTAATACCAGGAACTGGTTTAACAGCTTCTGCTATTTATGCTCCAAACGGTGGTGATTTTGGTTCTACTGATCAGCAAATTGCTGCTAACGGAAGAAACTCATCATACGAAATTGGTGTTGTTGGAAACAATTCTTTTGGTGTTAATGGATTAAATATTCATTACTTCCAAAACTCTGAAAGACAACAATCAAGCGCAGTAAGCGATCTTAAAGGTAAAACTTATGGTATCGGTTACAATGTTGGTCAGTTCGGTGTTGGTGTAGAGAAGCATTATACAAACAGACCTACTACTACGCAAACAACTGAAGAAGATGTTAACGCAAAAGTTTACGGTGTTACATACGCTGTAGATAAAAACTTAACATTAGGTTTCTCTATGTTGAAGAATGATAAAGCTTCTTCAAGCATTAACGAGACTATCAAATCAATCCAAGCTGGATATAATTTAGGACCAGTTGCGGTTGTTGGATATGTTTCTAAAGGAACTGACGTTAACTACACAAGTGGTAACGACATTAAAGAACTTGCAGTTAGATTGTCAACTAAGTTCTAATTTAGTTAGAATATAACTAATTAATAAATAGGCCTGCCTCCTTTAAAAAGGAGGTGGGCCTTTTTAATTTAATTCCAGTCCTTCAATAAAACTAATACCGCCAATACCAGAACATTTTGTTAGATTTATTTTATGTAAATTATTTGTTCTTAGCCCCCCCAAGGCGTACAAATGAATATCCCAATTTTTAGAAATTAAATTAAATTTAACAAGTCCTAAAATTTTATTGTTGGAATATTTATTAGTGTAAAATAAAGGAGATAAGAATACTGCATTACACTTTTGATTTTTTTTTATATAGTAATCGTTTTGTGAATAAACAGTACCTATTATGTCCATATTATTAACATTTAAAGTTACTGTTTTTTTTTGCGAGGGTAAATGTATTCCATCTGCTTTTACTAAGTTAGCCATATAAATATTGTTAGAAATATAAAATTTTATTTTATTTTTTTTACAGAATTTTTTTATTGTAAATACCTGTTCTTTTGTACTTTTTTTATCCCAAATATAAATAAATGATATGTTTTTGTATTTTAATAAGTTAACTGTATTCTCGAGATTATTACCAAAGTAAAAATATTTTATTTTTTTATTATTAATAAACATGAATGTTTTAGATAATTTTTATAATATTCAAAAAATTGTAAATTCTTTATCAAAAAATATAAAAATTATAGCAGTATCTAAAAATTTTAATATTGAAAAAATTAATCCACTTATTCAGGCTGGTCATAAAGATTTTGGAGAAAATAAAGTACAAGAAGCTACTCTAAAATGGGCTGATGTTTTGAAAGAAAATAAAGATATTAATCTTCATTTATTAGGGCATTTACAATCTAATAAAGTTTCAGAGGCTGTTAATATTTTTCATTATATTCATTCATTAGATTCAAAAAAATTGGCGATTAAATTTATGCAAGAGGAAAAAAAACAAAATAAAAAATTGAAATATTTGATACAAATTAATGTAGGTGATGAACAACAAAAGTCTGGAATTAGTATAAAAGAAAGTTCTGACTTCATAAATTTCTGTAAAAATGAAAGTCATCTTAATATTTTGGGCTTGATGTGCATTCCACCAATTAACAAAGATCCTAATTATTATTTTTCTCAACTAAGAGAATTGGCATTATCTAATAAACTCCTACATTTGAGCATGGGCATGACACATGACTATGTAGATGCAATTCATAATGGGGCAACTTATATACGTATAGGAACGGGTATTTTTGGCGAAAGACTTTAATTAATTAATATTTTTATTTTTGTATTCTTATTAATTTTAGATAAAATATATATTAAATCTTTCTTCTTAAGAGCAACACAGCCTTTTGTTTTAGCGAATCTTTTTTTGGCAAGATGTAAAAAAATTGCACTACCTTTTCCTTTGATATTTGGTTTAATATTATAATTTAATACGCCAATAATATCATAGACATTATCTCTCCTGTAAAATTTTTCATGTGAATATTTGCTTGGTAGTTTTACTTCTTTATTATAAAATTTACTTTTAATATCATCACACCAACCAGTTTTTTTTTTTATAATTATTTTTTTTATAGCGCTTTTAATACAATCAATTCTATCTTTTCTGTAATAAAGTTTTATTAATTTATATGTTCCAGCAGGTGTAGCACCATCACCTTCAATCTTGTTTTTTTTTATACCTGAAATTCCAAGTGCACAACGATATTTTATTTTATTAAATAATAAAAAACCTGATTTTTTTATTATAATCATGGTAATATATTTTAAGATTTTGCTATGAATAATACTAGGCTTTATATTTTAGGATCTTCTATTTTTTTTAATACAATAAAAGAATTAGAAATATTTGATTCTATTCATTATTTTAATGACTTACCAGAAATACCTACAGACCTAAAAAATAAGAAGGATAATATTGTTAGAGTTATTTTTCCTGATAAAAGTAAAAAAATATTTTTTACAGATAATTTTCCGACTATTTATATCAGCAATAATAATAATTATTTTACAGAAAATAAAAATAGATTTTCTAATTTTGACGTAGGTTTGTCTTTCCCTATTGATATCCTTACATTTATTGAAATTATAAAAATTTTATGTGCAAAATATAATTTTTTTAAAAAATCAGAAATATTTGTTAAAGGTTATTCCATAGATTCTAATCAAAAATTAATTAGCAAGAATAATTGCAAAATAAAAATTACTGAAAAAGAACTTAAATTAATTTTAGCATTAAAAGAAGGTAAGCGTTTTAATAAAGGAGATTTATTAAAAAAAGTTTGGAATTATAAAGATAATCTTGAAAGTCACGCTTTTGAAACTCATTTACACCGTTTAAGAAAAAAAATGGAGATTTCTTTCGGTGATAAAGAATTTATTAATGAAAAAAAATCTTTTTATTTTTTATAAAAATTTTAATTTAATCGAGCGCCAATTTTTTGAATTATTTTAGACGCAAGATTTGAACCACTAGATAAACATTTTTTAATATCGGATTTATCTAAATATTCTTTTAAAAATCCAGCTGCAAACAAATCTCCAGCTCCAGTTAAGTCTAAAACTTTATCAACTCGAAGACTTTCGCAATCAATAATATTTTGATTTTGAACGGCTATGCTTCCTTTCTCACTTCTTGTGATAACTACTAATTTATTGAAATTTTTTAATTTATTGATTGAATCTAATAAATTTTTACTAGAAGTTAATTCAATGATTTCATTTTCATTGCCAATTAAAATATCTAAATCATTTAAAAAAAGTTTAAAAAAATCATTTTTGTGTCTATTGACACAAAAAACATCAGATAAGCTCATAGCTGTTTCAATCTTATTTTTTTTTGCTATAGATATAATTTTTTTAAACATTTTTTCACTTGGCCCCTTGTCCCATAAATAACCCTCTAAAAAAATTAATCTTTTATTTAAAAAATTATTTTCATTAATATCCTCAAATGAAAGTTGAGATGAAATACCAAGGTAGGTACACATTGTTCTTTCAGAATCAGGTGTTATTAGAATAATAGAAGCACCAGTTGATAAAGATTCTTTTTTTTCAGAATATAAAAAGTCGACTTTTGCCTCTTGAAGATTTTTTTTATAGAGTAATCCAAAGTCGTCCAAGCTAATCTTTCCTATAAATGATGATTTTCCACTTAAAAATGATATTCCAGCCATTGAATTAGCAACAGAGCCACCAGCTACAATTTTTTCAACTTTAAGATTTTTTTTTAATTCTTCAAATTCTTTTTTTTCAAAAAGTTTCATAGAACCTTTTGTGAGTTTATTTTTAATTAAAAAAGTATCATCAACGTGAACAAAAACATCAATAATTGCATTCCCAATCCCAATAATAGATTTATTCATAATTTTTTTTTTTGTATTTACACAAACTTTTAATAACACATTTTTTACATAAAGGATTACGTGCTTTACAAATATATCTTCCATGCAAAAGTATTAAATGGTGAGATTTTTTAATATATTTGATTGGTAAATTATTCAAAAGTTGCTCCTCAACTTGAGTTGGATTTTTACCTTGAGTCAGGCCCGTTCTATTACTTACTCTAAATACGTGCGTATCCACTGCTATTGTAGCCTTATTGAATGCTGCATTTAATACTACATTTGCAGTTTTTCTCCCAACTCCAGGCAATTGAATAAGTTCACCAAATGTTTTTGGAATTCTACCTTTATGCTTTTCAATTAAAATTTTAGATAAATTATAAATATTTTTAGCTTTATTGTTAAAAAGTCCAATATTTTTTATAAGATTTTTTATTTTTTTCATTTTAAGTTTTAAAAAATGCTTAGGTTGATAATATTTTTTATAAATATTTTTAGTAACATTATTAACATTAACATCAGTACATTGAGCAGAAAGTAAAACTGAAATAAGTAAAGTAAATTGATTTCTGTATTTTAAAGAGGTTTTTGGATTTTTAATTGATCGATCTAGTTTTTGTATAAGTTTGTAGCATTGTTGTTTTTGCAAGATCATTTAGAATTATTTAAAAAATTATCAAAAATTTTTATTTAAGATTAAGCATATCTTGCATGCTAAATAGTCCTTTATTTTTTTCTTTAATCCACAAAGCTGCTTTTAAAGCTCCATCAGCAAATAATTCTCTTGAGTTGGAGGTATGTTTGATTTCTATTTTTTCAATTTGATTATTAAAATTTACAGAATGTTTGCCTACAGTCTTGCCTTTTCGTTTGATATAAAAATTAATTTTATTAGGGACAGCTTTTCCATTTTTATTTATAAAAACCTTTCCTTTTATTGAGTTTAATTTTTTACTTTTTCCATTAGCAACAGCATTTGCAAGCATTAAAGCAGTACCTGAAGGGTAATCTTTCTTGTTTTTATGATGATTATCGTAAATTGATATTTGAAAATTATTTGGTATTTTTTTCGATAAGATTTTAGAAATATATTCAATCAAATTTATCCCAAGACTCATATTTCCTGATTTAAGAATAGCAATTTTTTTTGATGTTTTTTTTATAAAAGATTCTTGTTTAGCGGAAAAACCTGTCGTTCCTATTATTATTTTTTTTTTTAATAAAACTGCTATTTTTAATGCAGCAATGGAAGCTGTTGGGCTTGAGAAATCAACAATAATATTTGATTTTTTAATATTATTTTTTAAATTCCCGTTGTTATTTCTTAAGGCAGAATTAATTAATTTAAATCTTTTATTTAATAAAATTTTTTTTTTTAAAATTGTACCCATTCTTCCGCCGCAACCCACAAGGTAAATTTTTATTACGCTCATAATTTTATTTTTTTATTAATTTTCCTAACTTACTTTCTATTTGAGTAAAGGGATCTTTCCAACTCCCAATTTGATCTTGTCTAAATATAGATATGGATGGATACCAAGGAGTTTTATTATCATCCATGAACCATCTCCAATCAGGATCGCATTTTAAGATTAACCATGTATTTTTTCCAAGCGTTCCAGCTAAATGCGCAATTGAAGTATCCACTGTAATTATTAAATCTAAACTTCTCATAATTGCAACAGTATCTAAGAATGCATCTTTGTTATTGTCTAAATTTTCAAAATTTTTAATATTAATAATTTTGTTAGGATTTTCTAACTGCGGTTTAAAATCTTTTTGTAAACTAATAAGATCTACATTTTTCATGTTAGAGATATTATTAAATAATTTTAATTCAAATGATTTATCAAACATTAATTTATTTTCCACACTACCTCTCCATGAAATCCCAACTTTGAGGTTATCGCTTTTTATTTGATCTTTCCAAAAAGAAATTTTATCCTTTTCAATACTAAACCAATTTTGATCTACAGGGGGTATGTTGTTTTGGTCGGTTTTAAAAATTATCGGCAAACTTAACAATGAACATACATAGTCAAATTTTGATGGATCTGTTTCTAAACTTGTAACCTTGCAGCAGTTATTAAAATTGTTAAATAATTTTAATAATGAGGGGTATGTTTTAAACGTAATGTTATTATTTAATTTTGACAAAGGTTCAATATATCTGGAAAATTGAATTATATCTCCAAGACCCTGTTCTGAATAAATAAGAATATTTTTATTTTTTAATTGATCTAAAATTGGCTGTTTAAAAGAATCGTACTCTTTTAATTTAACATCTCTGTCTTTAACTTTTTTTCTTAATTCGTAACCTTCCCACCCTTCTTTAAATTTTTTAAATTTTAAATTTAACAATCCAATAGTAAATTTTTTATCTTCAGAACCATGATCTAGTTCTAAAGCCTTATTAAAATATAATAAGGCTTTTTTATAATCTTTTTTTAGCTGAAATATAAAACCTAGATTATTAATTGGATCTGCATAATTAGGTTTTAGTTCAATTGCTTTATTGTAGCTTTCAACTGCTTCATCAACGCGACCTAAGTTTTTTAATACAACGCCTTTATTATTGTATGCTTCAGCATAATCAGGTTTTAATTCAATAGCACGATCATAGTTTTTTAAAGATTCTTCAAAATTAAATATACTTTGTAGAGCCAAACCTTTGTTATGATATGTGTCAAAATAATTAGGCTTTAGTTCAATTGCTTTATTGTAGCTTTCAACTGCTTCATCAACGCGACCTAAGTTTTTTAATACAACGCCTTTATTATTGTATGCTTCAGCATAATCAGGTTTTAATCTAATTGCTTTATTATAGTTTTTTAACGCTTCGTCATTATTTCCCAAATTAGAATGACATGTGCCCAGGTTATTAAAAGCGCTATAGTTATTTTTATTTAGATTTATTGACTTATTAATCAGGTCTGCAGCTTCTTTAAAATTCTTTTCTTTTAAATAAATAATACCAAGAAAATAATAAATATCAGAATTTTTAGGATAGATATGTAATAAATTCTTGCATTCTATTTTAGCTTCAGAAAATAGATTCTTGCTTATTAGATCAATAATTTTTTGAGTTTGCACAAATTATATTTCTAATTACGAATAATAGTCTTTATTTATTTATTTGTATATTAATTTAGGAGGATTATTCTAGTTTGTCCCAGAATTTTTTCGCTTTGTTAAAGAAATTTTTAATTTCAGAGTTATTGTCTTGATCTTCTAATAACTTTAATTGTTCTAGTAACTTTCTTTGTTCTTTAGATAAGGATTCTGGAATTATTACATTTGTTTCAAGATAAAGATCCCCAAAATCACTCTCACGCAATAGAGGCATTCCTTTTTCCTTCAGTCTAAATTGTTTCCCTGATTGAGTTCCTGATGGAATTTTAACTTTTGATTTTCCGCCATCAATAGTTGGAACTTCTATTTCAATTCCAAGCGCCGCATCGGTCATGCTTATAGGTAGCTTATAGTATAAATTTTCCTCAGATCTTTGAAATATTTTGTGTTTTTGAACTGTTATTAAAACATAAAGATCTCCATTAGACCCCCCCCTATATCCCGCGTCTCCTTTTCCAGATAACCTTATTTGAGTTCCTTCATCAACCCCTTTTGGAATTTGAATAGAGAGATTTTTTTTTGTTTTAACAGAACCAGATCCTCTGCAATCTTTACAAGGATTAGAAAGCATTTCTCCATCACCTCCACAATCAGGACATGTTTGTTGTAGAGTAAAAAAACCTTGTTGCGTTCTTACTTTTCCATGCCCATTGCAAGTAGAACATTTTTTTGGTTTTGAACCAGGTTCTGCACCGCTTCCAGAACATTTGTCACATTTTTCATTTGAAGATAAGTTTATAGTCTGTTTTTTTCCAAGATAGGCTTCTTCTAAAGTTATTTCTAAATTAATCTTTAAGTCGGATCCACGATTAGATCTTGATTTTTTAGAACCTCTCCCGCTTCGTCCTGAACCCATAAAGTCTCCAAAAAAATCATCAAAAATGTCAGAAAATGCGCCGGATTCAAAGCCACCAAAATCAAAACCTCCAGCTCCACCAGCTCCACCTTCAAAAGCAGAATGTCCAAATTGGTCATAGGAAGATTTTTTCTTTGGGTCAGATAAAACTTGATACGCTTCAGACGCTTCTTTAAATTTTCCCTCAGCAGCTTTATCTCCCTGGTTTCTGTCAGGGTGATATTTCATTGCAAGGGATCTATAGGCTTTTTTTATTTCTTCAGGAGTTGCTTTTTTGGTTACACCAAGAATATCATAATAGTCTTTTTTGGACATAATGACTTAGGGCGAAACCAGTTATAAATGGATTAGCCGTTCTTTTTGTTAT
>Ga0114978_10003607_pt1 | contig 12633 bp, 16 predicted proteins | sample S_140212_EF_Meta_FD_87027 | JGI IMG/M metagenome (GOLD analysis project Ga0114978, IMG submission 87027) | Freshwater microbial communities from Lake Simoncouche, Canada to study carbon cycling - S_140212_EF_MetaG | ecosystem: Environmental > Aquatic > Freshwater > Lake | place: Lake...
CTTATCACCGCCACCAATTGATGCAGTAGCTGCAGCTTTTGTGGAAGTATTTCTAAAAGTCCATTCTTGTTGCAGAGTCGACTCTACAATACTCCATGGAGTCTTTACTTTAATCCCAGATTTTGCATATCTTCCATATTCTCCACCGTATGGATATCCTGGGTAATCTGGATCTTCAAGTGAAGAAAATTCAGCAGCTAAAGATCTACCAGCTTCCTTTAGTAATTGGTCATTATTTTGATTTGGGTTTCGGTAGTATGCAAGCAACTTTGGTCGTTTACGTGCAATCAAATATTCTTGGCAAATTAAATCTTGAACACGTTCATTGAATGTTGTTTCAACGTCGATGTTAAGTGACGTGCATGCTTCTCTTAAAGTTGTAGGAATACATTGATATTTACCCACAGCAAATAATCTATCTGGTGAATTTGGACTTAGTGCTTGTGCTGCCATAATATCTTTGATAGGTGTATTCGACAAAGATAGTTTTTGTGCACCAACAGTACCAGTTCCAGGTTTTGCACCACTAGCACGATTGAATGCATCATAACTAGCAGAGCCAGTAAGTTCTGCTAATGGACCAGTAATACTGTCTTCTGTTTCTCCAACATTGGCTGGAGTTGTATTATCTACACGAGCAGCTGCATCACGTTCTGGTTGGGTGAGATTATCATTATTGGAAAGATCAATGTTACCAGAAGCATCAACTGTGTTTATTGAAACATTGCCAGCTTCTAAGGCTTCTGGAGTTTGAAATGCTCCACCCAGAGTTCCCAACATCATAGGTTGTTGGTTATCTGCATCCATAAAGGTAATTAATACCCATGAACCCTCAACTGGACCAATCGGCGATGCACCAATACCAGAAGTGCCAGCTGATGTAATAGGTGATACTGGATATGCCCATGGCAAATCTGTTGTTGGCAAATGAACTTTATTTTCAGTATGCAAACCAACAATTCGTACCTGACATCTTCCAAGTTTTAGTGGGTCGAATCTATTCTCAACACACCCTGTGTATAATTTCATCATTTGGATCTTCCATTCATATTTTTCAGCATAGATTCTTTAAATAGTTCCATGACGCATTCATGTTTTTCTCTATCAATATAATGATTTATGGCGCCAATAATATAAGCACCAGATATAACTTCATCACGTGTATTCTTCTCACCAGATTTATATGGTTCCATTCTATCTACATTAATGATGACTTTCTGTCCAACCGTATAATCTGTTCTTCCTGGAACTGTAATTTCTATTTTATTGGCATCCGCTTGTCTCATTCCAGAGATTCGTTTCTGTAAGAAACTTGCATTAGTAACATCTTTCTCATTAGTGAAACTACCATAATAAGTTGATTTATTAATAATCATCGCACTTGGACGATAAATTGCATTAGAAGAAATTGGTGCGTGAGGATTTAAGTGTTTTTGTTTTTCAAAGTCAGTTTTAATATCAAAGTTATTAATAAAAACAGTTTTAGTTGTAATGTCGAATGAATATTGTTTAGACGCATACATACCCTCTTGAGTATTTTTCATATAATCATACACAGTCGGAATTCTCAATTCTTTAATACGCTTATATTGTTCTGATGGATTATTAATACCCTGCCCACCTGGAAGTTCATCACGTTTATAATTATCATAAACGAACTCTTGAACTACATCATTGTTAGTATAAAGAGTCTCAAGTGATACAAAGTTAAACCCTGCTCTGTTTTCATAAAATACAAAGGTTGGTGAATCATTAGTATTAAGAGAATGATCACACAAATAATTTAAAGACTTAACTGGATTCCAATAATTTGAAATAAACTTAGTTGAATTTTTAGTTTCTTCAACAAAAATTTTACGTTTAAGTTGTAGTCCGAACTCTTTGTCTTCCATAAGAGTTTTAGCAATCTCTGAACATTTACCTGAGTATGCTTTACTAATTCTTTTATTTAAATCTATAACAGCTTCTTGGGTTATAAAGTGTAACTCATAAACAACACTACGATCACCAACAATTTCACGATCTGCCATTTTAAAGATGTAAAAATTACCATCAATCTTAGAACCTTTAAGTGTTGGAGTTGATACTCGTAATTGAAGAAATTCTTCTCCAGAAAATGGAAATAAGTTTAATAGATCTAGTGAATCTTTAATAATTAAAGAGCCAGTAATAAATGGAGAGAACAAATCTTCAAATATCTGAAGACCAACAACTTGGTTGGTAATTTCCTGTGTGAATCCTGATGATGTAATTATACTAACTTTTTCAATATTAACATCACCAGCAAAGCGCAGGTGATCTGAAGATCTTTGTACCATTATAATACGTCGCCAAATTGTTGAACTATCTTTTCTAATAATTGTGGGGAAATAATTTTAATCCTACGTTTAGATTCATTAATATTTTCTTCATATGCAGTATTTGATACTGACTCGGCATCTGGATCATCTGAGTTAACAACATAACCCATAGAGTTTTCATAATGATGTGTATCTAATTCATTGTCTACACCATACTTATCTGTAATATATTGAGTCAGTGCAGTATAAGTTAATGGAAAGTCTTTAATGTAATCATAACGATCGTTCACAAGCATGATAACCCAGTGATACTGAGAATTGCCGTAAATTTTTTCGGCAATTATTTCTGGAGTCTCACCTTCTTTAATATCATACTCATCATACAAAGTAACATTAGAAAGAACGTCTTTTCTAAATCTTACATTGCGAGTAATATCAGAAACGATAAGAACCTTTCGTTCTCCGTTTATATCAAAGTCATAAGCGAATTTTGGAAAGTTTTCGAAGTACATTACATACCTGCCTTAATCTTATCTTTGTCCATAAGAGAAAGTTCTCTAAATGTCATTTGGACGTTAATTTGTGTAGGTGAACCATCAGCAAACGTATTGAATGATGCATTTGGTGTGTAGTTAATTGCCATCTCTGTTAGTACGCAACTCGTGTGGCGATGGATGTTTGTATTCTCTACACCATTTGCATAATATGAGATATCAAATTCTGATGGATATACATATAAGAATTTATTAGTATCTTTAAATTCTGGATGCATATGAAGTTTGAACGTATTAATAATATTTTGCACGTTTCGTGATTCAGATTGATCACGTGGGAAGAACTGATACTCGAATTGGAATGTACGGAAATCAACACCTTTGAATACTTGTTCTTTTCGAGGATTGGCTGCTAAACCAGTAGCCGCAGAAACTGTACCCGCATTTGGACCAAATGCCAAACCTAATGCTGCTGCGCCAGTGCCAGCTGCGCCAACTAACTGTCCACCATCAAAATTTCCTATAGCTTTTAATGCTGCTTCACCGAGTAATGGAGCCATAACAGCAGTGGCAGTTTCTTCTTCAGAGTATTGAACTCCATATCGAATGTTAAGTTGATTGGGAACATGTAAAGCAATAGCAGTTCTTAATCTTTTCTGAGCACGTGACGCAGTTCCAGCAATTGCTGCTGCAGCACCTAATCCAATAGCACCTGGAGCGGCAGCTACAGCTGCGCCAGCAACTGCTTTACCGAAAGCGAAACCACCAGCAATGGCACCCTTTAGCGCAGTACCAGCCACTGCACCTACAACTAATCCTCCCTGTGTTAAATTAGAAGCTAACAATTCTCCACGATCTCTAGTGAATGAGATATCATCAGTGATCTGTTGGTTGTCACCATCCTTATTTAAAATCTTAGAATCCTGTGCTACACTGATATAGAAAATAGCGTAGTTACCACCATATCTTTCAGACAACAAATCTGCTGGATATGTGTGATTGTTAATTTCATATTTACCAGTCTGATACGATCTTACTGGATTTGGGGTTGTTGCCATATTAGCCCTTAAAACCTAAATAAATTGTGGTTATTTATACTCTACTATTTATCAATGTTTCATAAAAGACTTTTCACTCCAATGTTCCCAGCAAAATATACTGGAGACCCCACGAACATCGTAATGCGCAGTTCATGGGAGACTCGATTTGCGTCATGGGTTGATAAGAACCCACAGGTAGTAAAGTGGAATTCTGAAGAAACAGTCATACCGTATCGTTGTCCTACAGATGATAAAATACACAGATACTTTGTAGATTTTAAGATACAAGTACAAGCTAAAGACGGACTACTTCGCACATATTTAATAGAAGTAAAACCACAGAAACAAACCCTACCTCCAATATTTCCAGGGAAACGAACTCAGAGGTATTTAACAGAGTCTTTAACTTTCATTAAGAATCAAGCTAAGTGGGCAGCTGCACGTGAGTATTGTAAAGACCGTAATTGGGAGTTCAAAATTATAACTGAACACGAACTGGGGCTGACAGCCTAAATAACTAATATGGCCACTAAAACACCTACTTTAATTGACGTTTTCGAAAGAAACAAATACAACTTGGACGATGTTGCCAAGAAGTCTCGCACATGGTTTCAACAGCAAGTATTGTTGCTTAATCGACAGCGTTTAACTCCAAACAAAGTTTTAAACAGCAACGAAGAACAATTAAGAAGTAGAGTGGCTCCTGGATTTATGTATATGTTTGCATATGATCCAAAGTATAAAGACACTCTGCCTTACTACGATCGTTTCCCATTAGTTCTACCTTACAATACATTCAAAGGTGGTTACATTGGGTTAAATTTACACTATCTTCCACATCAACTTCGTATTAGGCTTTTAGACAACCTAATGTCATTTGCCAATAATACGAAAATGGATGAAACTACAAAACTTCGTTATTCATGGCAGTTGATCGATGGTGCATCAAGATATAAATTAGCGCAACCATGCATTAAACAATACCTAGTGGAACATGTTCGTTCGCCATTTAGAAAGATTGATTCAAACGACTGGGCGACAGCTATGATGCTTCCAGTTGAAAGATTTGTTGGTGCTAGTAACGAACAGGTTTGGGCAGACTCAAAAAGATTGGCACGATAATGACAAAATTAGCAGAATTTATATCACAGATAAAACAAAATGGATTATCAAGAACCAATCGCTACAGTGTTATAATGAACCCACCAATGTCTTTGATGACGGGGCAAAATGCATTTGCTCAAAGTTTCCCAGATATACGTCAGCTTCTAATGTTTTGCGATCAAATTCAACTTCCTGGACTCAATTTATCTACTACTCAAAATAGAACATTTGGTGAATTCCGTGAAGTTCCATATGAAAAACTATATGGTGATTTGAATATGCAGTTCTATGTTGATACTGATCTAAATGTTAAAACATTCTTTGATACATGGATGGGTGCAGTACAAGATCCATACACAAGAACATTTTCATACTATAATGACTACGTTACAGACATTACTATAATTGTTGAAGACCTACAAGACGAGATGACATATGGTGTAACTTTATTTGAGTGTTATCCTAAAACTATATCTCCAATTCAAATGGACTACGCTAGCAAAGATGTGATGAAATTACAAATAGCTATGAATTTCAAGTATTGGTTACCTGAAAATATGGCCAAGCCAACACGTGGTGGAGTTACTCCCAATTCAAATGGTAATAGAAATTTTGCAGTTCCCGAATCGTATATAAATAACTTTTCTACGTTTCAAACTAACGTGAATCAGGTAAGCAATAGCATAGATGAAATAAGTAATTTTATATCTGAATTTGATCAATAAGGAATAACCAATGTATCAATACAAAGCTAAAATATTAAAAGTCCTTGACGGAGATACCGTTGACATTGACTTAGATTTAGGATTCAATATTGTTTTATCGAATCAAAGAGTTCGTATGGCTGGAATTGACACACCAGAATCTAGAACAGTAGATAAAGAAGAAAAAATTCGTGGTAACTTATCTAAAAAGAAGTTAGCAGAAAAACTTCCTATTGGTTCGTATGTTACAATTGAAACTCAAAAGTCAGATAACAATGATGATAAGTTTGGTCGTATTCTAGCTATATTCGTTCTTGAAGATAAAACTAACTTGAATCAATGGATGATTGATAATAACTACGCAGTTCTTTATCAGGGTGAGAACAAAGAACTGGTGCAAGAAGCGCATCAACGTAACAAAACTAAACTAATTGAACGTGGCGAATTAAAATAATGAAAATTGATGATAGATTATCAGAAGTATTTGATGTGAATCCTATAGCAGATTTAAGTAACACAAAAGTTATTGATTCTAACACGGGAGAAATCGTTCAATCTTCTGGTGATAAAATTCAAGATGACTATGATAAGTCTCGTGGAAATCTACATGATCTATTAACACAAGGACAGGATGCACTAACGCATGCTCTGTCAGTAGCAAAGCAATCTGAACACCCACGTGCTTTTGAAGTAGTGGGCAATTTAATGAAACAACTAGCCGATGTAAACCAGCAATTGATGGACTTACATCAACAAAAGGCTAAACTTGATGGTCCTAAAGCAGCCAAGCAAGAAATAACTAACAATGCAATATTTGTGGGCAGTACCGCTGAATTGACAAAAATGATTAAGAGTATGAACAAAGGAGAATAATACTATGGCTTTACCTATTCAAAACACCCCAACCTACACTTTACAAATTCCTTCCAGCAAGGAAACTTTAAAGTATCGTCCTTTCTTAGTTAAAGAACAAAAGGCACTTTTATTAGCACAGCAGAGTGAAGATTCTGTTGTAATGATTGATACTCTAAAGGACATGATTCGTTCATGCGCCAAGACACCAATTAACGTAGACAAGTTAGCTGTGTTTGATCTCGAGTATATCTTTAGTCAAATTCGTGCCAAGTCTGCTGGCGAATTTGTAGACTTATACATGTTCTGCGATGATGATCATGGAGATGAAAACGAAAAGGCTAAAGCACTTGTTCGTATCGATTTGTCTCAACTACAAGTAGAGTTTAATCCAAGCCATGTAAACAAGATTCATCTATTTGATAACTGCGGTGTAGTTATGAGTTATCCAACTATTGAGATCGTTAAGAAGATTGAACAGATTGGTGAGAAACGTGAAGCTGAACTTGTATTCGATATCGTAGTTGAATGCATGGAATACATTTATGATGGTGATGATATTCACTATACAAAAGAACAGACTAAAGAAGAACTAAAAGAGTTCATTGAAAACTTGACGCAAGACCAGTTTCAAAATATCGAACAGTTCTTTGAAACAATGCCAAAACTTAGACATGCAGTAAATTATAAGTGCCCAGTATGTAGCAAAGAGCACAATAAGGTACTTGAAGGTCTTAACAATTTTTTTTAATGAACCTTAGTCATGAGACGGCATTCAACCACTACAAAACGAACTTTGCATTAATGCAATACCATAAATATTCGTTAGAAGAGTTGGATAACATGATGCCGTTCGAGCGAGAAATCTACGTTAGTATGTTGGTGCAGCATTTAGAAGAAGAAACTCAAAAACTAAAACAGAAACAAGCCACTTAAATGCAAACAGTATTAGCTAATCAGCAGAATTCTTTGAACAAATTACTCGAACTGTCTAAGCAGGATCGGATACTTCAGCTCACTCAGACTAAGGATACTCTTAATATTGATAAAAAGAGCGATCAACAACTTGCACAACTCAAGAAAATTGATGCTTCTATCAAAGATTTAAACAAATCAAGTAATGATAAAAATAAAAATGGCGTTAACTCTAACGTCATTAAGCTGTTTACTGAAATTAAGAAAACTACTGAACAGGTAAAACAATTAGCACAAGCTGGAAGTCCAGCATCTAAAGAACAAGCGAAAGTACAGGCACAAGTACAGGCACAAGTTAGAAGTCCTTTATCTAAAGAGCAAGCCACAGATATAACTGGCAAGGCTATGGGTCGTCGTCAATACAGATCTATTGGAGATCGTGTTGGTGAGTTTAAAGACAAGGCAAAAGACTTCTTTACAATGCGTGGCTTCTTAGATAAGACTGGTATTGTTAAACGTGGAACTGGCGGTGTTTTCTCTGACATGCTTGATAAACGAGAAGAACGTCAAAAGTATGTTGCTTCTCGTCTTAAGATGGATCCAACTGCACGTCTACATGGTGTGGAAAAATCCAGTAAGATTTTCTCTCGTCAGTTTGATGACCAACAGAACATCCAACGTAATATTAGAAAGAATGAGTCTACTCTTTCTACATACAAGGAACAAGGATTCACTGATGAACAGATCAAACGTACTGAAGAGTCTAAGAAACGAGAAACTCTTGCTACTGATCTGGCTAAAGTTGACACACGTGTTCGTCCACAGGGATTTGATCCTAAAACTGGTTTAGTTAAACAACCAGTTATCTCTGCTATAAAGCCAGAAGTTATTACTGAAAAAGCTAAACCTAAAAATGCTAAGAAACAAGCAGCTGAAAATAATGTAGTACCAATTCGTCCGATAATCTCTGCTATAAAGCCAGAAGTTATTACCGAAAAATCTAAACCTAAAAATGCTAAGAAACAAGCAGCTGATGCTGGAGTTCCTGCATCTACCGATACTACTGAAAAAGCTAAACCTAAATCAGCCAAGAAACAAAAAGCTACAGCATCAGCTGCAGTTAGTTCAGTTATATCTGCAATTAAACCTGAGACTATTACTGAGAAACCTCAATCTGCTGTAGATCAAAATGCATCTACGTCAGTTCTTTCTTCTCTAATGCCAAAGAAAGCAGATAAAAATGCTGAATCTGCAGCAGCTGCCCTAACTGGTGAAGAAACAGGACTAGAACAAAATAGAAAGATGGATGAACAAACTGAGGTATTGAAGAAAATTGAATCAAATACCAGAGGTTCAGCTGGTGGTAATAAACCTGCACCAAAAGAAGAAGCTAGCGCAGGTGGAGGTATACTCGATAGTATTCTTGGATTCCTTGGTACTGGACTTATGAACGCAGTTAAGTTCTTGTTTAGTCCAAAGAACCTATTAAAAGCATTCACTAAATTCTTCGCACCAGCCATGATTATCGGCTCACTTATAAACGGTATTATGGATGGGTTTAAAGTATTCTCTGAAACTGGATCTATCGGTGAAGCACTGATTGCTGGTCTTGGTGGTGTACGATCGTTCTTAACATTCGGATTGTTTGATGCTCAAACTATTAAAAATGTAGTCAATGCAGTATCAGGATTTGTTACTGACTATATTGTAGAACCTATTACTAAATTCTTTAATTTCTTAGGGGATGCGTTCAACACTTATATTAAAGAACCAGTAATGGCAGCATTTAGTACTGTGGCTGGGTTATTTGATGAATTTATCGTTCAACCACTTAAGACTGTATTTGCGCCAGTAACTAAGTTCTTCTCTAATCTTAAAGATACTATATTTGGTTGGTTTGAAGGTTTTGAAATTCCTGGAATCAGCTTTAGTGCATTCGGTGAAGAGTTTGGTTTTGGTCCATGGCGTCCTTTTAAGAAAGAAGATAAAGCACCACAGTCGGGTGGTGATGCCAGTGCTGGTGCTTCAGCGCCACCGCAAAACAGCGCACCTAAGAATGCACCCAATCAGGATATGTCTAAGTCTAGCATAAGTCCTCAAGAAGCAAAGAACGTCTTAGAGAATGGTAGCAAACGAGACATCGAAGCATTTGGTGGCGTAGAAAAACTAAAACAAATTGCTTCTGGTGGTGCTGGTGGTACTAGTAATGCTGGCGCAGGTCAAGGGTCATCTGAGTTCGCAGCAACTGATCCAAGAAGAGTTGATATAGCAGCACCACAAAGTGCTACTAATGTAGTAACTGCACCCAAACAGGCTACCCCAGTAGGCGTACAGAACAATGGTAAAACACCGACTAATATCTCTACTAAAACAGAGTCTAACACAGAGGAAATTGCTGGTGAAAAAGTAGTTCCTGGGCAACCTCTTTCACAAATACAGATGGTGGCTATTAGCTCAGCAAAAAGAAGCGGTAATAATTTCTCCCCTGAAATTGAAAAGCAATATAAAGCACAAAGGGCAGCCATAGATTCAGCTAAGATTTCTCCAGGTGCAGCACCTCAGAGTGGTAACGCTGTAGCTAAAGGATCTGAGAAAAATAAAGAAGCTAACATGGATGCTTCTAAGCCTAACTCTGGTGGTGGAAATACTATTGTTTCTGCTCCAACTGTTAACAATGTTCAGAACACTCAACAAACTATCAAGTTACAACCACGTAATCGAGATAATTCTGTTAGTGATTATCTGTCTAGCAGATACGCATTCTAACAGATACGCATGAAAAAAGGCTACCTTTTGCAAGGTAGCCTCAGCGAATACTACGTAAGTAGTTCCGTATCAATCTTCTTGTGCGATTTTCTCAAAGTAAGACATCACATCTTCGTCGTCATCCATCGGGGCAGGTTTGCTTGCCTTTGGAGTTGATGCTGGCATAGAACTAGCTGGTGTTGGTGCAGCACGAACTGGACGATCTTCATCAGAAGCAATCTCTGCAGCAGACTTGCTAGCAAAAGAATCACCAGACAAAACCTCATTTAGTTTTTTCTTGAGTTCATCATAAGACTTAAAGTTCTTACGATCAGTAAACTCAGATAACTTAGTTTGAGAGTTAACAACTGCCAACAGTTTGTTTTCATCTTCTGAAATAGGAGATGGTTCAGCAAACACTGACTCATCGTAGTTGGCATAACCATCTTTCTTACGCATACGCAGTTTGAAATTGGCACCTTCCCACAAGTCAAATACATTCACTGGCTTTTCATCTTCGAAAGTTGGTCGTGCTTTGTCCATGATCTTATCAAAGATTTTCTTGCCGAATTTAAACAAGAATACCTTACCTTCGTTCTCTGGATGCTTTGGATCAGACACAACCAATACGTTGGCAGTGAAAGATAACTTACGCTTTTGTTTACGAGCAATCTCTTTGTTGGCTTCAGAACCAGAGTTCCAAAGTTGAGTGTTCATTTCACCAACAGGATCGTTCTCACCAAGAGTGGTTAGTGAGTTCTCGATGTACCACTTACCAGTTGGTCCTTGGAATCCATGAGAAAAGATACGAACCCATGGGAGTTCATCACCTTCAACACGTGGTAAGAATCGTAGTGTGGCTGTTCCGTTACCTGCTTTGTCACCTTCTAGACGCCAGAATCGGTCGTCAATGTAGGACTTGGTTTCGGATTGGGGGTTGGCAACTTTCTCGAAAGCATTGGCAATTGCACCAAAATCAGAGTTGCGCATTGAGCGGAGTTTTTGAATATCCATCGTATGTTTCCTTTTATATTAAAAATATTACTTTGTATTAGTATTGTGTTGAATCTGAATGTCATCTGTCATTTCAATATCATCATCAAAGATGTCATCATCAAGATCAATATCTTCATCAACATAACTATTTAGCGTTCTCATACCACCAGTTTTTTTACCGCTGGCATGTCTAGCTGGTTTCCCTGAACGCCCACTAGATTCTTCATCGAACTTCTTCGAATTTTTATGGTATGTCTTACCCATATTATAACTCTTGTATCTCTTCTTTGAACTGATTGAAAACTGGTTCAACCTTACTCTTGTCGTACTTCACAAATCCCTTAACTTTCTCAATCTTTCGTATCTCATTCTCCCACAAGTATAGCATGGTTGAATTTTGTTTCCAGTTGTCGGTAAGGTGCATCATGTCATCAAATATCCTGACGGACTCAATACTTATTTGTCCACCAAGGAATAGCTTAAGTATACTTGGATAATTGTTACAAGTAAAGTAAAAGATTGATTGTTCTTTTAACTTTTCTTTGTAAGCATACATAACAATCTTACTGCAATCATCAGAGAAAACCTTAGTAATAGACTGCTTGCGTTTCATCCACTCACCAAGATTACTCAATGCCTCTTCCGAAAAATACTGAGGGTTTTCATTACCATATGCAAAGTTAGCCACAAAGAATTGAATCAAGTCTTTATCTACTGGATACTTTCGTGACAGCTTCTCAAATATGTATCTATCATTACGAGCATTAAATGCGTCACGTGTACCCTTGATATTACCACGATTCTTAAACACGTCAAAGGTATCTCTAGTGAAGTGCAATTTAATAGCCATGTAATACTTGTATGCTTTAAATCCGTCCACTTCGTGCTTTCCTACATGCTTCTTTCATCTCTGTTGTAAAATCTGGAGAGATCTCAGCTAACGAACAATCAATCACTTTAACTCCATGTTTGGATTGGTTGTGTGCAGAATAGAATCCAAACGCAATCAAAGCCATAATAAAAATTACTACAACAACATCAAACGTCCAACTGGGCTTGTTTGGGGAGGTAGTTTTGTTCTCGAAATTCATTACCAATTTTATCCTTAAGTGACTTGTTAATCAAGCTAACGATATCTTTCGGCTCAAGATAATTTTCCTTACAGTAGTCAAGAACTGCATCCATGTAAGGTTGCTTCTTATTCTTAACCACATCTTCAATATAAAGAGAAAATTCATTGGCAGTTTTAAACATTCTGCTTTGTAAGGTAGTAGTCGGCTGCTTTAATTGATCGCTGGACATCATCATATTCCTTCAGTTTAATTTTATAGAGATTCCAAATCGGAGTATTCGTATTGTCTGGATCCATATTACGTTCGAATTTGTCAAGAAACAAAGTAAAGAATTTGTCAAGACGCATGCGAGCAACATACAGAGTATTTCTAGTTTGAACGATTCCGTTGAAGTTACGATCAGTTGCTTC
>Ga0114978_10003608_pt1 | contig 12632 bp, 11 predicted proteins | sample S_140212_EF_Meta_FD_87027 | JGI IMG/M metagenome (GOLD analysis project Ga0114978, IMG submission 87027) | Freshwater microbial communities from Lake Simoncouche, Canada to study carbon cycling - S_140212_EF_MetaG | ecosystem: Environmental > Aquatic > Freshwater > Lake | place: Lake...
CATTGGTCGCTAGATATTTTGAAGGAGTTTCCGTATTGCGAGCAGAGTGGACCTTGGATTCTCTACAGTTGCCCACCTGAACAAGCAAAATTTGAGTTTGATAATCTTCTTTCAGGTGAATCTATACATATTCATAACTGGGATACTTGGTCCGTAGTAGGAAAGAATGCTAAAGTAGCATTCATCACTTCTTGGGAAATATTCTGAGATCTTAGATGCTATACAATACTACGAATGGTTACTAATCTCTTTGATACAGTTTTTTCAATATTTGAGTTGGGACGAATTACTACTTTTGGTGTCTGCGGTTCTTTTGGTTCCTTTACTTCACTAATCGCTACCATAGATGTACGACGAGACTGCGGTAATTTAATAGACAATGGAGGTTCAGGTGCTTTTCTTCTTAAAATAAAAGCACAAGTACCACAGCCGAAAAATAGAATGCAAAATCCGAAAATAGCTGAGAGACCGATTGCAGCTTTTTCACCATCGCCCATCGGAGATTCAATGTAGACAATTGTAACATTCATAGAAGGGGACACCGATCCAGATACTGTAGATGTGAGTGTCGGATAGGCTGAACTAGATGGAGATTGCGTTGAGGTCCGTGTTGATGTTGCAGTCGTCAAACTTGTTGAAGAAGGGTTCATTGTGGAAACAGGAGAAGCAGACTGAGATGCTGACGCAGAAGGACTCGCTGAAGGATTCGCTGACGGGCTCGCTGACGGACTCGCTGACGGGCTTAGTGAAACTAGAGATGATTGTGTAGTCGAGGCGCTCGCAGAAGCACTCGCCGTAGGCGTTTCTGTAGCTTGCATTGCAACACCTATTGTACAGTAAAATGTATCCGTTGTACTAAACAGACCATTATTAATGACACATCCATATCCAGATGCCTTCAAATAGCAAGTATCTGAATTTACAATATCCCACGATCCAAGTCCAAAACAGATTGTTGAAGCGTGCTGTGTTATGTACGCACAACCAGGAACGCCCTTACCTGAAGGCGGATTGCTACTATCGCCTTTAACAAGAGAGGCTAATGACGTGCACGAACTTGCAGAAGCCGTTTGAGCAAGTAATGAAAAAAGAATTGTCAAACGTGCCAACATTTCCTACCGTTGGACTATAATTTAGTCGTATAATCCATTATAGGAATCCATATCATTAGTAAGTTCCTTATAGATTGGTATCTTGCACGTAGCCGGATTTGAAGCCATTGATTTAATCATCGCAACTTGCGTATCAGTTAGAAGAGGTGTTTTCTTTCGTTCTTCTTGTCCTCCTGTCTTTGTTATGTGCTCAAAATGAAGGACATATAAATTACTTAATAAGAAGTGCAAATGGCTTGCGAGAAATTTTTTAGCAAATTTATCCTTATTGATTGCCTTGCGAAATACACCTTCAAAGATAAGTTCATCCATTAGAAATTTAAGATTATTTTCTTTTTCCGAATAATCAGATATAAACTCATCCCATATATGCAAATCGATTTCAGATTGGGAGGCATTCTTTTTAATTTCACAATAACAGGCGTTCACAAAATAAGTCATATTATCTAAATCTCTAAAGATTACCTCAAATTCCTTAACAAGCATTGGAATACATCGATTCAGAGAGTTTCTGTTAATATGAATCTTGAGTTTTTCTGAATAGGTTGTTGGTGAGCTAAAACGATCATATAGATAGCATCTGCACATTTCACACATTGGTTGCTTTCTACTTTGCGCTGCGGCTTGTCAAAATTTGAACCTGAGTTGCCTTGAAAAATAGGTATAATGGCCAAGAGTTTCCCTCTCTTTGATTCGAAGGGTTGCGTGGAAGCTCTTGAGATCTTTGGCGATGATCTGACAGTTGTGAATGCCGCACGTGTCAGTTTCGCGAAGGAATCAAACGTAATTAGCCCTGCCGATGAGAAGCTCATTCGTTATCTTGCCAAGCACAATCATACGAGTCCATTCTTTCACCCGCAGGTGCGCCTTCGACTAAAGATGCCAATCTTTGTTGCAAGAGAGTGGTATCGTCATACTGTAGGATTTGCGCGGAATGAAGTTAGCCGTCGCTACGTAGATACTCCTCCTGAGTGCTATGTGCCGACCGCGGATCATATTCGGGAGCGTGATACGAATAAGAAGCAGGGGTCAAAGGATACGCCTGCCCCTGAGGCTGGATATGCTGCTGAGCACATTCAGGATCTGACGGACCAATGTATGATTACTTACGATAAGCTTCTAAGGGCAAATGTTGCACCTGAAGTTGCTCGGATGATTCTTCCTCAGTCAATGTATACTGAGTTTATTGAGACTGCGTCTCTGTACGCATATGCGCGTCTTTGTAAGCTGCGTCTAGGAACCGATGCACAGTGGGAGATTCGTCAGTACGCACAGGCAGTCAGCGATGCACTTGAGAAGGCGTTTCCAGTAAGCTGGCTTGCACTCTCAGAGACATTTAACTAATTGCGATTTCTACGCGTCTTCCGATTACGCTGCTTACGATTTGTCTTATTGCGTCTGCGACGTCTACCGCCTTCAGAAGGTGAAGTGGGATCCTCATCAATTGAATTAAGTCCAGCCTTGAGAGTATTACGTTCCTTTTTTAATTTATTTAGTTCATTAGATGAGTTATTTGTTAATACACGATCAGCAATACCTTTCGTATACTCAAGATCGATCGCACTTAATAACTGATCAGTAGGCTTAGGAGTTACAACAATACGCTGCGCCATATCACAATTTGTCGTAAATTGCTTCTTTACTTGACCCCATTGCTCATCTCTATCACCTGAATTTTTCGCAGCAGATAACTTATTAAGAGCCTGTTTTACACGGGGATTTTTGCAGATCTTTTGAACTTCTCTCGCTGGTGCTTTTAAATTATCGCTCATTCTACTTAGTCGCCAGAAATCAATAAATTAGTACCATCCATCTAGAGTTTTGAACCCCTCCCTCTGGGCAAACTCTTTTGCCCAAGGTTCAAGAAGACCCTGAACAACTGCCGTAGGCCTGTATGGCCACGGAGCTAGTAGCACCGCATTTGGGTGAGCTAGAGGTCGATCAATGGACAAGTGAATTGATTTCGGAGTCATAAATAAATCCATAAAAATCTGCTGGCCTTCCAGATTTTCCGCGACGTTTTTGCGTACACAGTACGATGACCAAGACGGCCGCTTATCTGCATCAAGCTTATTGTACTCGGGAAGTGCTCGATTTTTTATAGTTCGTAGAAATGCCGTATAGGTTTCTGGTCTCCAAAGAGTTGCCTGGTAAGTAAAGCGATATGTATCTTGCGGCCCGATAATCTTAAATTCAGAATTGGCTGAATAGTTTATATCATAACGAGAAGGACCAGGACACGGCATTAACCGTATGCTCTGTATCAGATCATCTGATCGTAGAATATCCAGAGCACTATTTAGCCTTACTAGATCAGGACACCGATCTGTCCAGAAATCTTCCTGCAGCGGGAGAATAAACTTGAAAAACGACAAGTATTCCATTGCTGCAATGCGACTCTCAATAAAATCTGCATCACTTGAATTCAATGAAACATACTGTATATTCGGGAGTGCGAGAATACGCTTCACAATCGGATGATTCAAAGTAAGCTCGGTTGCAAGAAAGATAGGAACTGCAGCAAGCTGCGGTACATATCTACGCAAGCACGTTATCTGAACCTCAGCAAGCGACATATATTTCGGAGTCGTATTAATCAGAATACACCAATCGGTCATTGTATACACTTATTGGAATCTACTTAGACCGCTGCATTCGTAAATTACGAGGGATCTAAACTCTCCTTTAGTAATCAAGTAAGATGATTGGTCGGAATCCAAAGACAGGTGCACCTATCAAGATTATGAAGTCCGATCTTTCACTTTGGAAGGATAGAAAAACACTCGTCTATAAGACAACTGGGCCTTCGACTAGCGAAGATGATCGGTGGAATCGGTATGATCTGGTTGTATCAGAGTGTAGCGAAGAACTGATGGCCTGGAAGCCGCACGTAGTGGTTCTGACGACCTACGATCCACTGGTAGAAGCGTGGCTTGAGACGGATGCAGCAAAGAAGATGCGTTTTATTTTGATCAGTACTAAAGTCATTGAGGCTATTGGCGATGAGGCCTTTCAGGCATTTGGTCTAGGAAACGTCCTGTGCCTCGAGGAATTTCCTACAATATTTCCTTATCTCGGAGGAGAGTGGGATGGATCAGTTGAAGATGCAGTCGTATGTGCTGCTTTAGTCTTTCGGTATGTACGTCTCGTCGGTGTAAATTCAAGGCACCCTCGTATGCTAAAATTACAGTTATCATCACGGTTTTCAGTCTTTAGTTCTGAAGAGATTCGGCCCCCTGAGCCGCTCGTTCTGATTCAGCAGTACTACAAGCCCACACAAACTAAGCGTCAGAAGGAGCTTGAACGTTGTCTAAAGAAGAATCTTGAGAATCCGTTTGTTGACAAAATCATCCTTTTTATGGAATCAAATGACATTCAGCTGCCGCACGACGAAAAGAATAAGATTCAGAAGATACCCCTAAAGGCGCGTCTGACTTATGCGGATTGTATTGATGCAGTACAGAAGCACGTTGGAGCAGGATCGATTGTTGCCTTTGCAAATACCGATATCTATTTGGACGCGATTACAAGTCGCACTCTCTGGTCAATCGATTTACACGACACTGTACTTGCGCTTTTACGATATGAAGATGAGCTTGATCATGCAGATGCGAAAATCTTCGGACCGCGCCCTGACTCTCAAGATACGTGGATTCTGCATAGCGATAGCATTATGGAACGTACGTGGAAACAAGAGAATTTTCGCATTCCCTTTGGTCAGGCAGGCTGCGACAATGCAGTCCTCGTTGAATTCTTGAGAGCCAGGTTTCGCATTAGCAATCCTGCATCTTCGATTCGCACATTTCACGTACACAAGAGTGAGATTCGCAACTATGATCCGCGAAACATTGTAGATCGCGAAGTCTATATGTATGTTGAACCTACAGGTCTTCACGAGCTTGATCCTACGTATTCGTGGTCAGGCTGGGCTGAGAAGGTTGTTCCTTATGAGCCTCTTACTAGAAGACTAAATGCAACGAATCCGAAGATGTTGCTGACGTTTGTTGCACAGATGAATCGCAATCCTGAATTTCTCTGGTCTCCCGATTCGCCAAATGAATACGTTCCTCCTGTAGGTCAGGATCGTCTGATTGACTTGTCAGGCGGTGTTTTTGTCAGCCCTACAGGTCTTGTCTATGGGTATTCCAAGCTGTATGTTGGCGCAACGGAAGCTCAGAAGAAAGCGTGGTCTGAGAATGCAATTAGTCATCTGATGCCTGCTCAGCAGTGCGAGTCTATGATGGCATTTCCTCTAGATGAGAAATGGGTTGATCAGCCTTCGCTCTACACTCTCTTTTGTCTGTCGCGTGTTCTACTGCAGAAGAAGACTCACCCTACTGCATCCTTCTGGTGTAAAAAGTCGCATAGTCTACTGCCCTCCTTTAATTTATTCAAGTGGCCGAACCCTGGTGGTCATCTGCTTCACCACGGACCTCAGACGCAAGCGTTTGCAGATAGTATAGTGGGTCGCACGGCTTATTCCGTGCGTATTCAAAAGCCTGAGATTGAGGCGCTTCGCTCTTCACTTGTGGTGCCCTGGACTTCCACTGTGGATACCACTAAGATCATTGTTCTTGTCAGAGATACTGCCCATATCAAGGATGCAATAGAAGATGATCTACGTAAGATTGCTATTAGTCTAGAGTTTACTGTACGAATTCTGGATGCAAATGCAAGTCCGACCAAGTGGCAGGATGCTCTAGAAGGTGCAAGCCACGTGGTTGTCAGTACATCTGAGAAGAATCTGAAGGTGCCTGCGTGGGCATCGATGTGGATGGCACCCAAAGGTGCTTCAATTCTTGAACTTCAAGAGGATCGTGAGCCCAGTGATCAACTCGTCCATCTGAGTGCCGCTGCAGATCTGAAATGGACCCTTCTGCAGTACTCAAGATCAACGGCGGATGGATTCCGTAAATTTGTGGTTTCCGAGTTTACAAAGTGGATCGAGAAGGAAGCTGGAGTAGCGGTCAAGGTGGAGGAAGTAGCGGCAGTTCCTGGTTTACCCATTGTTTCAGTTCCTCCGAAATCAATGCGCTACGGCTTCTTTGGACACAAGGGTGATTCCTTCAGAGAGCTCGTAGATCTTTGGGCGGAGCACGGACTCGTGCAGAAGAAGGAAGATGCAAGTCTAACACTCTGTTGGCTTGGTGCTGTGGGCACGACATTACTCTACGATCGGCCGACCTATGAGTGGCTAGATCGGACTACTGAGAAAGAGTTGGAATTTAAGCTACTTCTTGCCGGCAATCCTGCACCTATGGCTAAGAAATCTAAGCCGTGGATTTTCTGGGCACGGCAGCCTCGTCTAGTCGAGAGTCTTGTAGAACAGGGTGTCTGCAATAAGGGATATGATGAGCGTACGGAATCACTTGTCTTTTATGGGCGAATTGAAAATGACAAGCAGGGTCAGCACCGACAAAATGTGGATGGTTGGAAGGCTCTGTGCTCACAATTCTCAATGCCTGTAGGCGCTCAGCAGGCCTATGCGTTGGGACCTGAGGAGTATCTGAAGGCACTCGCAAACTCTCGATTTGGCTTGTCCTTGAGAGGATACGGCCCAAAGTGCAATCGTGAGATTGAGCTTGTTGCGATGGGCTGTGTACCTGTTGTAGCAGAAGGCGTTGATATGGATAATTACTGCGAGCCATTTGTCAAGGGTGTCCATTATCTACGTACAACGAGCCCCGAAGATGCAGCAGCTCAGATGAAAGCTATTGATGCGACAAAGTGGCAGGAGATGTCGACTGCGTGCAAGGAGTGGTGGAAGCGCAATGCGAGTGCAGAAGGATCTTGGAATAGGACAAAGGAGTTGGCATTGACCAATATTTAGAGAAACCTAGTAGAATTACAGTATGGATCTCGCAATTTGTATTGCAGTTAAAAATCGTTCAAACCTTCTTGTTGCGCAAGAAGATCCGAAAGTGATGTATAGACATTTAAATGGAAAACTAATACCTTCACCCTCTGACTATGCTTGGACAACTGATATTAAGCCAAATGGTTCAGTAGAACTTCACTTACTTCCTAATTTTTTACAAAGCCTTGTCGCAATCAAGAGACCTGAGGATACGTGGACCATCATTATCATTGACTATGAAAGTACAGATATCAATATTGAATTGTTATGCGAAACAATTCTAAAGGATAAGATTCCTTATTTCCTGCATATACAGACTGGTGCGAAGTCATTTGATCGCGGTGGCGGTCTAGATCTTGCAGCGCAGATTGCCAAGTCAAGAGGTCATACTACTCTCTTCTTTTGTGATTCTGATATGTTCTGTACAAGCCACGCAATCTTTGATAAGGCGGCGGAAGTCGTTGCGACAGGCAAGTATTATTATCCGATCTGCTTCTCGTTCACGCAGGCTGATCATACGATCGGATTCTGGCGCGACACGGGATTCGGTATGGTCTTTATGAAGCTCGATGACTACTTTGCAACGAATCGGTGGATGCATAATCGGTCGTGGGGCTGGGAAGACCGAGCACTACACGATTCTCTACAAAAAGATCGTGTTGAGCGTTCTCAAGTTGATGGCTGGTCTCACCAGTGGCATCCGAATGATATTTCATTTAAGAATAGGGAATACGCTGAAAAGAGATCCCTTGGACAAAACGCAGTCTATTCCATTTCAGAGAAAAAACCGTTAGGTACTCATAATAATGAAGAAGGATATGCTAAAATGATGAGAATCCCACTCTTTAATAAAAACACCAGCACTTCCTAGGTCTATTTTTCCATTCCTCTTTCATCTGGTTCTTAAATGCAACAAAATCCATATCTGAATCAGGTTCATATTGTTGAATCTTTCCATCTCCATCTAGATATTCAAAGTAGTCATAATGCGCTACGTTATCCTCATCATACATATAACACTGTATCGTAATACATGTTTCTGTATTTGACTTCAGATTTTCAAGTTGATGGACTTGATTCAGATTTTCCGTGATCCATGTTATGTCGCCTTTCCTGAATTCGGCCGTGCTGAATTGTGGAACGGATCCAGATGAGTCGCAAAGAAAGGGAAAAAGCTTGACGTGGATTGAGCCGTGTAAAACCTTGATAACGGCATTTGAAGCACCGTGATTGTGTACCGGTGAGAAGTGGCCAATCGGCCAAATCTCCATTACATATGGAACACCAGGTGATTCGCCATTGTTCTGACCAAGTGTTATGCGTAAATACGTCTCATTCGGATTTGGTTTATCCTTACTGAATTCATTTGCCTTCTGCTGGAGTTTGGTGTTGCACCAGAGACCAGGAGTTGCAATACTGTATTCGATCGCCTTGGAAAAGTCAGGAAAGTCAGCATCATCCAGAACAAACTTAGGTCCAGCAATACAATTATAGAGCTTCTGGCCCATTGTTGACAGATTAGCCGTAGGCAAATATGATCCTTTTGCAATATCCATCATTGTTAATTCACGGGTATCCTTGAGTAAAAGAGGAACTGATACTGTTATGGGATCCCGTAAAAGTCTCAGGGGATTCAGTGATACACTTTCTTGCGGAATATCGATTATACATAGAGTCTCAAGAGAAAGCTTGTTGCCTTTGAGTTGTTTAAATGAATAAGAATAGATTGCCGTATCTAGGCGAGCTTCACCGATACCCGCGTACAATTGCTGATTCTGAGCATCCAAGCTAAACCAGTAGTAGGCTCCACTCAATGCACTCAGACCCTTAGTATTTTCTGTATCAATGTATGGTTCATTTGTCTGCATATTTTTAACGACAACTGCTGACTTAGTAAATACCACTTTTAAACTTGTCTTTCTATCGGCTGAAGCGATCGTAAAAATACAAGACTTTGTTATGTCGTTTTGCTCGAAAAGAAAGACTCCCTGTCCTTTTATAATGAGTTGTGTGGTGCTACCGCTGCACGCAACTGATTTTGGATACTTGAGCATTCTATTCATTGAGTCCAAGATATTTTTTACCCCACTCAACCGTTTTTCTTATCTTCTCTTTCGGCATTGACTGATTATAACCTCGTAAATCAAAGATTGATCCCTTAAAAAGCTCGGCCTTATTTTCATACTGCGAAGTCGCCGAAATCCAGTTGGATTTGCCAATGTAATTATTTGTTGTGAAGGATGTCTGTGGTAAATATCCATTTGGATCCTCTACGATCATTGTTCCGTTAATCCAGATTTGAACTGCCGGTCGTACGCCATCTCCAGAAGCTGTCGTGATACAGACGTGAGTCCATGTCTTTTTCTTGAATGCAGCTGTAGCAACTGTATGTTGCATACGCTGCTTTCCATTCCAGATCTCATATAATAATGTTGCAGTTTGCGGAAGAGCGGTTGATGTCTTATTCAGTAGTGGTCTAAGAGGAGGCAGATTTCTCGGAAAAAACATTACTCCCGTGCACGTAAAGTCATTTACATTGGCCGAGCTGGTTCTCATCAGATCAGCTGGGCTAATCTCTTCAACAGACTGAGCTCCAGAAGGTAAATTTGGTAGCACGCGTTTCTGATCTGAATCGCATTCAGCAGTTCTCAGAGTTGAACCTGTATCAATCGATGCATCTCCTTTTCCAATAATGCCAACAAAGATATTGTCTTGACCTGCAGCATTGCCAAAATCTAGGATATGTGCATTATTCGTAAATTCCTCAAAATAGACCCATACAGATAACGCTCGCATCGTCGTTAACGTGATCACTTTGCCCAGTGAAAGATCAGGTGAATCACCCACTCTCAAAAACTGATTCATTCCATCAAACTTCAGACCCTGCACGATAGGAATACGATCATCGAGAGTTGTAGTTCGTTCATCGACTCCTGACAAGAGCTGCGAAGGCAATTGTTTGACTTCTGCTTCATCAATCCGAATTTCACCTGCTGTATACAATTTCAGATTTTCAGCATAATCCTTCATATCATCAATAAAGCGATACCAAAACATAATACCCTCATAAAAATACAAGATATCTTCGATGTCAGACGGCGGTTTTGTGTCAATTGTGCTTCGTGTATCAAACGATGTCTGTAAGGCCTTATAGCATTTCGGCTCCCATCCACCTGTTGTCTTGACCACAGCGCAATAATCATAACGACCATCACTATCGACGTCTCGCATATAGTCATCACGACTTGTCTTGAATCCATTGCGAACACTCTGTGTTCTAAAGCTGACAGAGGACAGATTCTCTGTTCCACCGAGAGCACACGCAAAGAAACGATCCTTCTCATCATCTTGGCCTTTTGGTATAACCATTCTGCAAAAGTCGTGTTTGACATTTAGAGCCTGTACATCCGTATAGCCACGCACATTGCGAGGATCCTGTATGAATCCAGATTCATCCTCATCAAAGCTAACGTCTCCCCGACGAGGAAAGTACGCCGTTACGAAGGGATTATCACCGGGGCTAACAAGAAATCCCTCACGCATAAATGAAGGTCTCCAAATATCAAGAGCAAGTGTTATTAATAAAATAGCAACGACGCCATATAAGACTGTGTCCCAGGACATCTTCTAAAGAATGAATACAAGTTAGATGAAGGGTGGCCGCATTCGGGGTCAAGGTACCTATGGGTGTGTCTTTCAACCAAAGTTAAAATGCAAGAAAAAGAGGGGAGTGCCAACAGGCGAGTCAAGTGATTCAATGGTCGGTAAGATAACACTGCCTCAAGATGCTGAAAATGAGCTTGCTATTGCAAATTACCTTGCAACAATTCCAGATGCAAAACTTTACACTCTTGCACCTGAGCCTGAATCGTGCGAACCGCAAGCCCGGTCTAGACAGACCGAACCCGATTTAGAAGTCTGCCAACTTTTGTCTGATACTCCTCTTGAACACACGATTCAGATTGAAATGCCGTGGGGTGGATATCCTCTGAGTCGCCTGAATCTGCATCCAAACAGTTTTGACTTTACAAAGTTTTGCGAGCAAATTTTCTCAATCGGATCTTTCCTTCTTTTAAATAATCTCTGTCATTTTGATCTCTACGGACAGAATTTCCTGTTTGATAAGAAGACTGTTCCTAAACTCATTGACTTTGGGTTTGCATTTCGAGCCGATGAAATACGGCCCGAAGTCCTAGATGTCAGATGGCGTCAACTCGTTGCAGATCACGACACTGAGACACCCGAAGTCTCACTGATGCTCGGGATTCAGCAAATGCTACCGCCATCGTTTGTGATCCACGAACTTCAGACAGTGAAGCCTGCAGTTCAACGTCTTGCAGCACTCTGCAATGTCAGACCTGCAGAGTGGGCAGCAGATCTTCAGCGATGGACTGAACAGTCGTCAAGTTTTCAGCACGGTGATTGGACAACGTGTTGGAAACTGTATTGGCCGGGGTTTGATGCTTGGTCTATGGGAGCAATGCTTCTTCAGATTTTGGAAATTGAAGTGTCCATTCCTGAATTTAAACTCAATCCCAAGATCATTCCTATTCTCGTCGGACTCTGTAAGGCAAATCCTGCAGAACGAATGGATGCACTCGAGGCACTCAGCGCTTTAACCGACGGGTCGCACGCTTTCGTGAGCGACGGGTCCGACGGTGCCGCTTGGGTCTTGGAGAAGCAGCGACAACGTTCTTCGTACCTCCGTTCATAACTGCAGGATCGTCCTCTCGTACCTGTGCCATCGCGTGAATGGGTCGATCACGCGGAACACAAAAGTATCCACAGAAGTCTGTATACATCAGTGGATCCTTCGATTTCTTGTAAAGGAATAGCGCTCGGTCAGGCCGTATAATAGGTCTACCCGACGCATCCTTTAATGTAACTTCCATAGCACCCGGTTTGTGAGACCAGTCTGAATACAAAACTCCATTTTGCTTCTTTGGAGGATTTTCCCGTAGAAAATGATAGTCTCTCTTCGGATCCACGATGAGTGCAATCTTACTCGTACCAGCAGGACACTTTTCTTCAAAGGTTGTTGCTTTGACTTTGGGATTATCTCCCCATAATCGCGACACCATATCACCGCAGCCCTTTTCCTTCTGATCTGAAAACTGCTTGAATCCTGACGCATAGCCTGGCTGAGGAAATCCTTGATCGCACTCTGGATCATCCTTACAGGTTTTTACCAACTTGGGATCAATGGCATTGTAAGCATACATAAAACAATTATGACTCTCTCGCAGTTCCTTTGTCTTATTCCAAGCATCCATATCGAGTGGAGGCTCATATCCAGAGGTAGGACTGAAGTAGGATTGTTTTAGTGTACTATGCAATGCGCAGCATGGTTGGGCTTCCAGGGGACTCATCTGACACGTCTGGCTGCACTGACACACTGATTTCTCTGGTAGGCCTTTGAACTTGGGTAGGGCCTTGGATCCCATCTATTGTAGAGGGTGATTGTGTTCTTGGCTTCAGTCCGGGTTTAGACATATCTTGAACCCAACTGTCAATAATGGTTTTCTTATCATTTGAAAGTGTTGATAGTGCACCCACTTGTTGCCAAGGGCTTGCAGTCGTTAAGCTCGTCATTTTGTGATTAGCAGAAGATCCTACACCCGAATCATCCGTTACTTTCCAATATTCTTCCTCCACCTGACGCA
>Ga0114978_10003612_pt1 | contig 12626 bp, 8 predicted proteins | sample S_140212_EF_Meta_FD_87027 | JGI IMG/M metagenome (GOLD analysis project Ga0114978, IMG submission 87027) | Freshwater microbial communities from Lake Simoncouche, Canada to study carbon cycling - S_140212_EF_MetaG | ecosystem: Environmental > Aquatic > Freshwater > Lake | place: Lake...
GGAACACGGCGAGTTTTTCTGCGCGATCGGCAAAGCGCGCGCTGATGTAATCCGTGATGGCGACACCTTCGTCGGCGAGCCGGATTGCGGGCTCCCAGAGCGCCGCCCAGTCCATGGTGCCATAGCGCTTCCACAATGCCTCGTACACGGCAACCCCGCCCGGAACGCTGACCGCATGCACGCCGTCGAGCGGCATCGTCTTGTGCCCCCTGCTCCGATAGTAGTCCGCGGTGGCGCCAGCCGCCGCAACACCGCTGCCGTTGAACGCGACAGTCTCGCGTTGGCGTGCGTCGTACGCCACTGCAAACGCATCACCGCCGAGACCGCATTTCATCGGCAGCACCACGCCTTCAGCCGCCGCCACGGCGATCGCCGCATCAAATGCATTGCCTCCGCGCTGCAGGATGCTGAGCCCGATGAACGCCGCCACCGGATGGGCGGAGCACACCATGCCGCGCGTGCCGAATGCCTCCGGACGCCGTTGAACGCGCTTGGCTTCGGCCTCGCTCAATCCCCACGAACCGTCATCTATCTTCAAATAGGTCTCCTGGTTTTGGCGGATTCGTGCCGGAACTCACGGCCGCAGACTGCATATTCTAGCGGCAAGCCCCGCACTCCACATTGACTGCATTCTGCGATAAAATCAGCCCCTCATTTAAGAGTGTCTAAGGCTCACGCAGAGACCCGGCGCGCGCCATTCAGCAATACAGCCAAAGTACCGTCAGTTTGAGCATGCTCCGGACTCTTCCGCTTTTAACTCGCGCAGCAGCGACCGCCGGCGCCCGCCCTGACAGAATCGCGAACACCCCCTTCCGAGACGGGTTCAACCTGGAGGCAAAAGTAAAGTGGAATACGACGTAATCGTGGTAGGTAAAGGCAATGCCGCGCTGTGCGCTGCGTTAGCGGCGCAGGAAAACGGCGCCAAAGTTCTGATGCTGGAGGCGGCCTCCGAGGACGAGCACGGCGGCAACAGCCGCTTCGCCGGCGGCGTCATGCGCTTCGCCTACACCGGGGTCGAAGACCTGCGGCGCGTCACCGACATCTCCGCCGAAGAAGAAGCCAACAGCGACTTCGGCAGCAACACCCGTGAGCACTTCCTCGACGTGATGCACGAGCTGACCCAGTACCGCACCGATCCGGACCTGTCGGAACTGCTCGTCAACAGCGGCCTCGATACCATGGCCTGGCTGCGCGCCAAGGGTGCCAAATTCATCCTCAACCACGGCCGGCAGTCGGGCATCATAGACGGCAAGCGCGTCTACTTCGGCAACATGCCGATCGAAGTCAACGGCGGCGGCGCCGGGCTGGTGGACTACCTCGACGCGACGGCAAAGAAGATCGGCATCGAGATTCTCTACGACACCCGCGTGGGTTCGCTCATGCAGGAAAACGGCGCCGTCTGCGGCGTGCACGCCGAGCAGAAGGGCAAAGCGGTCGATTTCCGCGCCAAGTCGGTGGTGCTTGCCTGCGGCGGCTTCGAAGCCAACCCGGAGATGCGCGCGCGCTACCTCGGACCCGGCTGGGACCTGTGCAAGGTGCGCGGCAGCCGCTTCAACATGGGCGACGGCCTCAAGATGGCCCTCGACATCGGCGCGGCGCCGTACGGCAACTGGTCGGGCTGCCACGCCACCGGCTGGGACCGCTACGCGCCCGAGTTCGGCGACGTCAGCGTCGGCGATCAATTCCAGAAGCACAGCTACATCTTCGGCCTGCTGATCAACGCCGAAGGCAAGCGCTTCGTCGACGAAGGCTACGATTTCCACTCCTTCACCTACGCCAAGTACGGCGGCGAGGTGCTGAGGCAGCCCAGCCAGTTCGCCTGGCAGGTGTTCGATTCCAAAGTCACCAAGCTGCTGCGCTCCGAGTACCGCATTAAGATGATGACCAAAGTCTCGGCCAACACGCTGGAGGAGCTCGCCACCAAGCTCGAAGGCGTCAACCCGGACGGCTTCCTGAAGACGGTGCGCGACTACAACGCCGCGGTGAAAAAAGACGTGCCCTTCAACCACACGATCAAGGACGGCAAAGGCACCGCCGGCATCGAGCCGCCGAAGTCGAACTGGGCGCAGGCGCTCGACACGCCGCCGTACGACGCCTACTCGACGACCTGCGGCATCACGTTCACCTTCGGCGGGCTGCGCATCGACAAGGAAACCGGACAGGTCATCAACGTGCACTTCCACCCGATCCGCGGGCTCTACTGCGCGGGCGAGATGGTCGGCGGGCTTTTCTACTTCAATTACGCGAGCGGCACCGGGCTGGTGTCCGGCGCGGTGTTCGGCCGCATGGCGGGGCGCAGCGCGGCGCTGGCTGCGAAGCAAAGCGAAGTCATTTAAGTCAAAAGCGTTCACCGCGAAGGACGCGAAGGACGCGAAGGAAGGGCGGGCAAGAAACAAAGGCAACAGCAATCGAAAAATCAGTTTTCGTTTCGATCTCCTTCCGCCCCCTTATCTTTTATGTTTCCTTCGCGTCCTTCGCGTCCTTTGCGGTTCAAGATTGAATATTTTGAGTTGTAAGCCCTTAATCCAGGAAATATAAATGAGCCACGAAGCATCAAGCGACAACCAATACACCCGCGGCATTGCCGAATTCGTTTCCACGTTGCGTTACGAGGACATCCCGGCCAATGTGCTCACGCGCATCAAGCTGCTGATGCTCGATTCGCTCGGCTGCGCGCTCTACGGCGCCGACCTCGAATGGACGCGCATCATGCAACAGCGGCTCGGCGAACTCGACACCACGCAAGCCTGCTCGATATGGGGCACCAAACAGAAAATCTCCGCGCCGCATGCCGCGCTCATCAACGGCACACAGGTGCAAGGTTTCGAACTCGATGACGTGCACCGCCAGGGTGTATTGCACGTCGGCGCGGTAGTGCTGCCTGCGCTGATTTCAATCACTGAAATGCGCCCCGGCATGAGCGGCAAGGAATTCCTCACCGCCGCCGTCGCCGGTTATGAAATCGGCCCGCGCGTCGGCATCTGTATGGGCCCCGAACATATCGCGCAAGGCTGGCATTCGGGCGCGACGCTCGGCGTGTTCTCCGCCGCCGCCGGCGCTGCACGCGGCCTGAAGCTGGACACAGACAAAACGGTACACGCGCTCGGCATTGCCGGCACGCAGGCAGCAGGCCTGATGGCCGCGCAGTACGGCGCGATGGTCAAGCGCATGCATGCCGGCCGCTCGTCGCAAAGCGGGCTCTACGGCGCGCTGCTCGCCGACGCCGGCTTCACCGGCATCGTCAACGTGCTGGAAAGCGAATATGGCGGTTTCTGCACGACTTTCTCGCGCTCGACCGACCGCTTCGAACTCGAAGAACTCACCAAGGATTTCGGCAAGGTCTGGCAGACCATGGGTGTTGCGCTCAAGTTCTATTCCTGCGTCGGCAGCAACCACACCACGCTAGACGCGATCCGCCTCATGCAGCAGGAACGCCCGTTCGGCGCCGACGACGTGAAAAGCATCGTCGTCCACGGCTCGCAGGTCACGATGGACCACGTCGGCTGGAAATACGTGCCGCAGGGTCTCACGTCGGCGCAGTTGAACCTGCCCTACTGCGTCGCCACCTGGCTGCTGGACGGCGACTGCTTCGTCAACCAGTTCACGGAAGACAAGGTCGCCGACCCGCTGCGCATGAAGCACGCGGAGAAAGTCAGCGTGAAGCACGACGACGCCATCACCGCCAAGGGCTCCAAGTTCCGCCACATGGTGCGCGTTGAAGTAACCCTGAATGACGGCAAGAAGATGGAGCGCACGGTCGAAGCCGGGCGCGGCAACGAAAACAATTTTGCGTCCGCAGCCGAGGTGTGCGAGAAATTCGAGAAGCTCGCCGCAGCGGCGCTGCCTAAAGCGCAGGTAGAAAAGCTGCGCGACGCAATGCTGAAGCTCGAAACGCTCAAGGATGCCGCGGAGATCGCGCGGTTGCTCGCCAAAGCATAAGCGCCGTCGAGGAGGTTGCTAGGATGATCAGACTGTCGTGGCTGTTCGCGTTGGCACTGTGCACGGCGTGCGCGAACGCGCAGAGCTATCCGACGCGGCCGATTCGGCTGATCGTCCCGCTCGCGCCCGCCGGCGGCATGGACACCATCGCGCGTGTGGTCGCGCAAGCGCTCACCGAGAGCCTCGGCCAATCAGTGGTGGTGGACAACCGCAGCGGCGGCGGCGGCGTGATCGGCGTCGAGACGGTCTCGCGTTCGACGCCCGACGGTTACACGCTGCTGATGATGAGCGCAACCGGCCTGATCTATCCGCTGATGTACAAAGCGCAATACAACATCGAGCGCGATTTCGTGCCGATAGTGCAGGTCACCACCCAGCCTTACGTCATCGTGCTCAACCCCGCCGTTCCGGTCAAATCCGTGGCCGAGCTGATCGCCTATGCGAAAGCCAACCCGGGCAAGCTCAATTTCGCATCAAGCGGCAACGGCAGCCTGATCCATCTCATGACCGAGCTGTTCAAGTCGATGACGGGCACGCAGATGACGCATGTCCCTTACCGCGGCATAGGCGCCGCCTATCCCGACCTGCTCGGCGGCCAGATTCAACTCATATTCTCGAGCAGCATTTCCTCGATGCAACTCATACACGCCGGACGGCTCAGAGCGCTGGCGGTCACCGGCGCCAAGCGCGCGAAAGCGCTGCCGGACCTGCCGACGGTTATTGAAGCAGGCGTGCCGGGCTTTATCGTGAATCAGTGGTATGGACTCCTGGCGGCTGCCGGCACGCCGCGCGCCATCGTCGAGCGCATCAACCTCGACTCCAACAAGGCGCTGCAGTTTCCCGAGGTCATAGCACGCTTTACCTCCGACGGCGCTGAAGCCGCGGGCGGCACGCCGCAGCAGTTCGCAACCCACATCAAGAGCGAACGCGAGAAATGGGCGAAAGTGATTAAGGATGCCGGTATACGCGGGGAGCAATAGAAAAATAAGCGTTACCTGAATACGCACCGCACCGGCGCATCGCGTAACATGAAGGTGCCTAAACAGTGCGCGCAAGGGCGATACAGGGCGTCAAGCGCCATGGCAACCCGCTTGCTCGAATAGATGTTCTTCTGAAAAAGGAACGATCATGCACAAGCTTCTCACGCCCGCTGTCACGCTCTCGATGCTGATAAGCGCATCCCTCGCGACCGCGCAAAGTTACCCCACCAAGACCGTCCGGGTCGTCGTCCCCTTCCCGCCCGTAGGCGCCGCTGATCTGCTCGCGCGCACACTTGGCCAGAAATTGACTGAAGCCACAGGACAGCAATTCATCATAGACAACCGGCCCGGCGCAGGCGGCAACATCGGGGCCGAGCAGGTAGCGGCGGCTACGCCCGACGGCTACCTGCTGCTGATGGCGCCCGTCACGACCTACGCGGTGGGCATGGCTGCGTACAGCAAACTTAGCTGGAACCTCGAAAAAAGCCTGGTGCCGGTCGCATTGGTCGCCAACGTGCCGCACATCCTGGTCGTGCATCCGGCGCTGCCGGCAAAAAACGTCAAGGAAATCATTGCGCTCGGCAAGGCGCGGCCGGGCGAACTCAACTTCGCATCGCAGGGCAACGGCACGCTGTCGCACCTCGAGCAGGAAATGCTGAAGCAGTTGGGTGGCTTCACCGCCAACCACATTCCGTATAAAGGCAGCGCGCCGGGGCTCTCCGACCTGATACCCGGCAACGTGCAGCTCTTTTTCGACAGCATCCCTTCGGCCGCCCCGTATGTGAATGCGGGCCGCCTGCGCGGCATCGGTGTCGCGTCGTCCAAACGCTCGCCCGCGATGCCCGACATGCCCGCCATCGGCGAATCACTGAAAGGCTTCGAAGCCGACAGCCTGTTCGGCCTGATGGCGCCCGCCGGCACGCCGCGCGATGTCATCGTCAAGCTCAACGCCGAAGTGCAGAAAGTTCTGACGAGCGCCGACATCAAGGAAAAGCTTCTGGCGCAGGGTGGGCTCGTACAGGGCGGCACGCCGGAGCAGATGGCCGACCAGATCAAAAGCGACGTCGCCAAGTGGGGCAAGGTCGTGAGGACGGCGAACGTCAAGATCGAATAGCTGTATCAAAAACAGTTTGGAACCGCTGATGGACGCTGATGAACGCAGATAAGCTCCAGAGGCTTGACCTTGATTCGGGGCAAGCTCGGGATTTATATCGGCGTTTATCGGCGGTTGCTTGTAGGTGTTGTATTCTTGAGATGGGTTCCAGTCAAAATCTCGGGCCAGCTCACAAACACTCCCGACTGTCACCATGGCCCGGCCGTCGCCGTCTCACTTGCTTTCCCCGCAAGCGGGGCGCGCAGGCTTTTGGGAAGGCCTATGGTCTCAAAGGTAGAATCACTTTTTCGTTAGCGGAAACAACATGAGAGAAGACGCACGCGACGCGGCCCTGCGCGTCGACGAACAGCGGTTGTGGCAGCGCCACGCCGAAATGGCGAAGATAGGCGCGATTCCCGGCAACGGTGTTAACCGCGCTGCCCTGTCCAAAGAAGACATCGTCGCACGCAAGCTGCTCCTGTCGTGGGCGGCGAAACGCAACTTCACCATCGGTGTCGATCCCATCGGTAACCTTTTCGTGCGCCGTGCCGGCACTGACGCCGATGCTGCGCCCATCATGACCGGTAGCCACATGGATACGCAGCCGCGCGGCGGGCGTTTCGACGGCATTTATGGCGTGCTCGCGGGATTCGAAGCGCTCGAAGCGATGGACGAAGCAGGCATCAAGACACGCCGCCCGATTGAAGTCGTCGCCTGGACCAACGAAGAAGGCGGACGCTTCGCGCCTTGCACCATGGGTTCGATGGTGTTTACCGGCGCGCGGCCGCTCGCGGACGTGCTCGACGTCACCGACAACGAAGGCGTAATACTCAAAGACGCGCTGGCGCAAACGCTGGCGGCGACGCCCGAAGCGAAGCCACGCCAATTCAAATCGCCGGCCGCCGGCTACATCGAAGTCCACATCGAACAGGGCCCGCTGCTGGAGAACGCGCAGAAAACCATAGGCGTCGTCACCGGCATCCAGGGGCTGCGCTGGTTCAATATCGAAGTCTCCGGCAAAACAGATCACGCCGGCACCACGCCGCTCGCACTGCGCAAGGACGCGGTACGCGACTCCATCGCCATCATCAACGCGCTCACCGAACTCACGCACGACCCCGCCGACGTTACGCGTTTTACCGTCGGCCGCATGCTGGTGACGCCTAATTCGCCGAACTCGGTGGCGAGTCACGTGCTTTTTTCGGTGGATATCCGCCATCCCGATCCGCAAACCATCGCGCGGCTGGGTGCTGCGGTCGAGCCGCTGGCGCGCAAAGCGGCGAAGTTTTGCGCGGTCAAGGTCACGCCGACGCTGCACGATGACCCATGCGTGTTCAATACGGAAGTCGCCGGCGAGATCGAAACGGCCACCCGCGAGCTTGACCTGCCATACATGCGGTTATCGTCGGGCGCCAGCCACGACGCGAATTACATGTCACGCGTGTGCCCTACTGCCATGATTTTCGTGCCGTGCGAAAAAGGCGTTTCGCATAACGAAGCGGAGAACGCAACTCCCGGCGACCTCGCCGCCGGGGCGCGCGTGCTGACGGCTGCGCTTATCGCGCTCGCGAACCGCTGACGCAGGATTGCGCTTTACGCCGCGTGCAACACCGCCCGTTCGCGCGTGAACACGCGCCGGCCGCGCTTGTAGCCTGCCAGTGGTGACGCCACGGTCGCAATGACGTCACTGGGTGACTGGACGCTCCATACGACGAGGTCTGCCGGATTGCCAACCGCGATGCCGTAGTCGGTGCGGCGCATGATGCGCGCGGCGCGGCTCGATATCATGGCGAAGCAGTCGGCGAGATCCTGCGGCGTGCCGCGCTGCACGATGTTGGCGTAGAGGTTCGCGATCCGCACCAGCGAACAGTCGCCATACGGCGTGAACGGGTTCAGCACGTTGTTGGTCGCGATCGCGCAGTTGGCGCCCTGCGCAATGAGCGCGTTGGCATCGGCGACGCCGCGGATGACGTTGTGCTCGAGATGGCGCCCGCTCGTAAAAAGGTCCGTCGTCGGCAGCACCGCCACTGCGACGCCGGCGCTGCCCAGCCGGCGGCCGAGCGCTTCCAGTTCCGGCAGCGGCAGGCACGAGTACTTGTTACCGTGGCCGATCGCGACGCGTCCGCCCCAGCCGTATTGGTCAGCGAGGTCGCACACCTGGAAGATGTCCATGTCGTGCGTGGTGTAGCCGCCGTCGAGATGAAGATCGACGTCGACGTCGTATTCCTTGGCGAGCTCGAAAACGCGCCTGATCTGCGCCGGGCCGTCGGTGTCGTAACGCGGCGCGCCGCCGACCACCGCTGCTCCGCGCTCCAGCGCCGCGCGCACGATGTCCTCCGCGCCCGGCACGTTGGTCCAGCCTTCCTGCAAAAAAACACAGACCTCGAGGTCCATGCCCCAGGCGTAATCCTTCGCCAGGCGCTCGATCGCGTCGAAACCGCGCAGCCCGACGTTGGGGTCGACCTCGACGTGGGTGCGCATGTGGGTTACGCCGTTGAGCATGCATTGCTCGAGCGTCGCGCGGGAGCGCGCGTAGACGTCCTCTTCGGTGAACGTATGCTTCACTGCGGCGGTGCGCTTCATGTAGTCGGTCGCGCGGCGGTCCGCCAGCGGCGCGACGCGGTCGAGTATGCGCGACTTGTCGAGGTGGAAGTGGCATTCCACCAGCCCGGGCGACACGAAATTCCCGCCGGCGTCCACGCTGGCGCCGTCGCCGGCGATGCGCGGCGCGATGGCTGCGATGCGGCCGTCCGCGACTGCGATGTCCATGGTCGTGCCGTCCACCAGACGGGCGTTGCGTAAAATAAGATCGAAAGCCATTTCAGCGGTTCTCCCTGATATCAAGCCGCCAGTTTACTGCAGCCGCACTGCACCGGTGCGGCTGTAATTCCGCACCATCACGAATCAACGGTGGTCAGGCGCCAAAACACGTGTGATAATTTAATCGATTTCAATTCACCCCGGAACGCCACGCTTTCAGCCTGGCCCCCGATCAAGAACACCTCTTCAGCCAATACGGGAACGCAATGAACTACGATCTGCTCATCAGGAACGGTAGCGTGGTCGACGGCACCGGCGCCGCCGGCCGCCGCGTTGACATCGCGGTCAAAGACGGCCGCATCGCGGACATCGGCAAACCCGTGGGCGAAGCCACGCAGGTGATCGATGCCGCCGGCCAGGTCGTATGCCCTGGCTTCATCGATCCGCACACCCACTACGACCCGCAGATCTGCTGGGACCAGCTGCTGTCGAGTTCCACCGCCCACGGCATCACCACGGTGGTGCTCGGCAACTGCGGCGTCGGCGTCGCGCCGTGCCGCCCCGCGGACCACGACCTGCTGCGGCAGGACCTGGTGACCGTCGAAGGCATGTCGCCCGAGGTACTGAAAGCCGGCATCACGTGGGACTGGGAGACTTTTCCCGAGTACATGGACGCCGCGGAAAAGCGCGGCAGCGGCCCCAACCTCGCTTTCCTCGTGCCGCTCGCGCCGGCACGTACCTATGTGCTGGGGCTCGAAGGCCCCGACCGCGCCGCCACCACCGACGAAACCAGAAAAATCAGCAGGATCCTCGAAGACTCGCTCGCGGCCGGCTCCTGGGGCTGGTCGACCACCGCGATCCGCTCGCACGTCGGCTTCGGCGGCAAGCCGCTGTCGGCGCGCGCGGCCAGCCGTGATGAGCTCGCCGCGTACTCCGGCGTACTGAAGCGCGCCAAGCGCGGCGTCATCGAGTTGGCGCTGACCAAGCGCTTCGCCAACCTCGACGACGACGAGATGGAGCTGCTCGGCTTCCTGCTCGACCACAGCGAGCGCCCCGTGACGTGGCTGTCGCTGCACAACCTGATTGAAAAGCCGGACGCCGTGCCGCAGATCCTCGCCAAGGCCGACCCGCTGATCCGCCGTGGCGGCCTGCCGCAGATTCTGACGCGGCCGCTCATTTCCGAACTCACGCTGAAATCGCCTTTCCAGTTCGGTGAGATCACCGCCGCCAAGGGCATCTTCAACCAGCCGGTCGCGCGGCAGATGGAGCTCTATGGCGACCGCGCTTTCCGCGACGCTTTCCGCGAAGAACTGAAGCTGGGGCGCAAGTTCACCGACCAGGCGCAGAACGTCGGCGTCTTTAAAACGGCCGAGCCCGCGCACCAGAAGTACGAAGGCCGCACCATAGGCGAGATCGCCGCCGAGCAGAACGCCGACCCGCTCGACTGCCTGTTTGACTTCGCGCTATCGGAAAAGCTCGAGACCAAGTTCATCCTGCCGCGCGCCAACACCAACCGCGAGCGCATTCCCGATTTGCTGCGCGAGTCCGCGCGCACGCTGATCGGCCTCTCGGACGGCGGCGCGCACGTCGACATGTTCTGCGAAGCGGGCTATACCACCTACATGCTGGGGCACTGGGTGCGCGAGAAAAAAGCGCTCACACTGGAGCACGCGATCAAGCGCATGACCTCGGAGCCGGCCGACTTCCTCGGCATCGGCGATCGCGGACGGCTGCAGAAGGGGCTGGCAGCGGACATCGTGGTCTTCGACCCCGGCACCGTGAATTCGCCGACGCGCGGCACCATGGTCTACGACCTGCCCGCGGGCGGCGGCCGCCTGGTAGCGAACGCGACCGGCGTCTCCAAGGTCATCGTCAACGGCAAGCCGCTGTTCGACAATGGCGCGCACACCGGAAATTATCCTGGCCGCGTGCTGCGTTCGAACGGTTAGCAGCCTTGGCCGTCCTCGTCTTCATGCAGCGTACCCTGTGGGCAGCAAGCGCGGCCCTTGCGCTCTGCGCGCCGGCGCACGCCGCCGACTGGCGTCCTGACCGCAACGTCGAACTCATCATCGCGGCGACGCCGGGCGGCGGCTACGACAACCTCGCGCGCCCGCTGCAGAGGATACTGCTCGAACGCAAGCTGGTCGACCAGGGTGTGCTCGCCATCTACAAACCCGGCGCCGGCGGCGCGATCGGCTGGAACTACCTGAACCAGCGCCCCAACGACGGCCACGCGCTCTCCATCATTTCGGGCACCATCCTCGGCGCCAACATCATGGGCCAGATGGACCTCAAGTACACCGACTTCACCGCGCTGCCGATGATGTTCAACGAGTACGTCGGCTTTCACGTCAAAGCTGATTCGCCTATCAAGGACGCCCGCGAACTCATCGAGCGCCTGAGAAAAGATCCGCTGTCGCTCAGCATTACGCCGGGCACCAGCGTCGGCACCCTGCCGCACGTCGCGTTCGCGCTCGTGCTCAAGAAGGCCGGCTTCCAGCACGACCAGAGAAAGCTCACGGTGGTGGCTTTCAAGTCGACCGGCGACGCCGCGATTGCGGTCGTCGGCGGCCACGTCGACGTGCTGGCGACGCGGCCCTCCAACGTCGCCGAACTGGTCAAGGCGGGACGTCTGCGCACGCTTGCGGTTACTGCGCCGCAGCGCATGGCCGGCATACCCGACGTGCCGACCTGGCGCGAGCTGGGAGTGGACGCGGTCTACGGCAACTGGTTCGGCATGATAGGGCCGCGCGCAATGCCGGCGGCGCAGGTCGAATACTGGGACAACGTGTTCCTGCGGCTGACGCGCACCGACGACTGGAAACGCGAGCTCGAGCGCAACCTGTGGAGCGACTTCTACATGAACAGTGGGCAGACGCGGCGCTTTCTCGACCAGCAGAACGAGGAATTGCGCGGGCTGATGACCGACATCGGACTCGCCAAGCAATAATGCGTCGCCCATGGATCCGTGCAGGACTTGCCTGCAACCTGCTGGCATTGGCAGGCGCCGCCGCCGCGCAGCCCTACCCTTCAAAACCGGTGCGCCTGATCGTGCCGTTCCCGGCAGGCGGGCCGGCCGATACGGTGTCGCGCATCATGGGGCCGCGCCTGGCCGACAACCTGGGACAGCAGGTCGTCATCGACAACCGCGTCGGCGGCAACGGCAACACGGGTGCGGAAATCACCGCCAAGGCGCCGGCCGACGGTTATACCCTGATGATGGTCGTATCGAGCTTCGTGACCAATCCCGCGCTGTATCCCAACCTGCCCTTCGATCCGCTGAAAGATTTCACGCCGGTGTCGCTGCTGACTTCGGCGCCGCTAGTACTGGTCGTGCACCCCTCATTGCCGGTGAAGTCGGTGCGCGAATTGATCGCGCTCGCCAAAGCACGCCCCGGCGAACTCAATTACGCAGCCGCCGGCAATGGCGCGGGCGGCCACCTTGCCATGGAACTTTTCAAAGGCATGGCCGGCATCAACATGGTGACCATCATCTACAAAGGCGGCGCGCAGGCGGTCACCGACGTGATCGGCGGCCAGGTGCAGCTCACCGTCAACAACCCGATCGTGGTGCTGCCGCATGTGAAGTCCGGACGGCTGCGCGCGCTCGCCGTCACCAGTGCGCAACGCCTGGCTGCCGCGCCGGAGCTGCCGACTATCGCTGAATCCGGCGTCCCCGGATTCGAAGCCAGTCTCTGGTACGGCGTCGTCACACCGCCGGGCCTACCGGCCCCGCTGGTTGCACGCCTCAATGCCGAATTGTTGAAAGCGCTGCAACATCCGGAAACGCGCGAGCGCCTCGCGCTCGACGGCGTGCGCATCATCGGCAGCACGCCGGAGCAGTTCGGCGAGCA
>Ga0114978_10003613_pt1 | contig 12626 bp, 10 predicted proteins | sample S_140212_EF_Meta_FD_87027 | JGI IMG/M metagenome (GOLD analysis project Ga0114978, IMG submission 87027) | Freshwater microbial communities from Lake Simoncouche, Canada to study carbon cycling - S_140212_EF_MetaG | ecosystem: Environmental > Aquatic > Freshwater > Lake | place: Lake...
CTAGTTGATATACAATTGGTTTGTTGTAGACCCCACATAATAATATTAAATATAATTTAATATTATATATTGTTTCGATAATGTTTGACATATATACATGGATTATTTTCCAAAAGCGCTGAAATCGGCTGTAACGGGCATATAATTGCCGCCTTTTGATTGAGTTGCTCCGTAATATGAATAGTTATCGACTGGTGTCTTACCTGGTATATTTCCGAAGGTTGAATCCGGCATAGAACCAAAAGGAGTGTATCCTAATGAAGAACCCGTTGATTGGCCTCCTTGACTGCCGATTCCTCCCTGTTGGCCGCCGAATCCTCCTTGTTGGCCTCCGAATCCTCCTTGTTGGCCGCCGATTCCTCCATATTGACCATATTGGCCATTTCCTAGATGCATTAATCCAGAACCGGCACCTTTTGCCAAATCAGCAGCTGTTCCTACGACACCTCCTGCCAAGTTTGTAACTCCGGATGCTACGCCTCCTACAAGATTTGCCGCTGTATTCGTGACGCCTCCTACAAGGTTCGTTGCAGAATTAACGGTTCCACCAATTACATCTCCACTTGTATTTATTACGTTATTAGCAACACCTCCTACTGCATTAAACCCTGCTGTTCCTAATTGGTCAAAACTCAATGTAGAAATCGCTAATCCACCTCCAAGTGTATCAGGGTCTGCTGATGTAACGAACTGGCCGTCTTTATCAACTGCTGTTATAAATTTTGGGCCTCCTTGACTGCCGTTTTGTTGACCAGCGACTCCTTGTTGTCCGCCGCCTTGTTGACCAGCGACTCCTTGTTGTCTGCCGCCATTTGAATACAAAACATAACGAGTATTTCCAGAATTATCTGTATAAGGAATATATGTATTTCCAGAATTATCTGTAACAGCCCCAGGAGGTAATGAAGGATTTGTAGCTGGTTTTAATTTCGGCGCACTAGTTGCAGGAACCGTTGTTGCGTTAGAGCAACCGCCACCGCCATTTCCTCCACAGTTTGTGCAAGTTCCACCACTTGAAGGGCATTGTGGGCATTGCGGGCATACAGGAGGTATCGCTTCGGTTTTCAAAAAGTAATCATCAGATAAATAATCGACGCCATTTTTATGTTGCGCAATCGTATTAAAATACCAATACCATTTGCATGACAAATCGTCGCCGCATACTTCGCTTGTATTATTGGCGGATGAATTTAAATTCGAAACATTATTTAAGGTTATGTCTCCGTTGGATAATCCAGCGGGTGAACCAGTGGGTCTTGCGGAAGGTGAAGGAGAAGATGTAGGGGCTCCTGTAGGAGCTGATGTTGGGGCTACATTATCAGTATCATTAGAGCTATTATTCACCAAACCCGTTTTATTGAACCTATAGGAATAGACCATTTTATATTCATTTGAACCCGAACGACTAGTAATAACCGAAATAACCGTATCGTATTGATAAGCTAATACTAATACAGCAACATTCGGTAAATCATTTATCATAAACGTATTGGTCTTTTCTACCTTGGCCAATGGTGTATTATTTTTAATCGTGCTTTGATTAGCGGGTGCGCCTGTTCCAGCCCTATTATAAACATTATACGTGCCAGTGCCGAGATTAACGACAATATTTCCGTTCGTGATGTCATAAAGGAGTTTGATTGTTGCGTTCGAAGTCGTCTCTGCTGCTAATTGATAGAGTTTGACAGCTCCGCTGAGATAATTAGGGTCTGTTGCGCTAGTATTATTATTCGAATCGTTCAATGTCGGTGGGGATTTCGTAAATGGCGGAAGCGTCGAACCTGTAGGATAAGTAATGGTATCTACTAAACCTGTTGCGCTCAAATTGAACGTTTTTACATTTATTCCTGTATTGACCCCGCTTAAATCGATGACATGTAAATAAGTATTTGTGAACCATGAAACATAGAACACTTGATAGAGGTCAGTTGAATCACACGTTGTTGTATAGGTAAACTGATTGTATGCTGGATTTACCGATTTTTGCTGACTTTGAGGAGTCGAAAAAGGGATAACTGTTCCATCTGGTTTCAATGGTCCAGCAGGATACGATGTTAGAGAAAGCCCATCTCTAGGAACGACGGTGATTTCGCTAATAGACGCACCGGTTAAATCTTTACATAATGCTCCTGTTTTACCTGGTGGACAACTTGGCGAATTAACTTCGATGAGGGTTGCGTTCTGGGTATCGAAATAGAGGTTGTCATAAAGAGATAATACTGTGTGCGTCGAATCTGTAGTATATTGTGGAATATAGATATTTGTGCCGTAGGAGGATGGCTGGTTATTTTGGAAATTGACGAAAGTCTCTTTTCGTTTTGTTGTCAAATTTATAAAAATAGCTACAACGACTAAAAGGCCTAATATTATAAGAAAAATGGTAAAAGCATCCAATTTCATTCTGTTATATTTTATATTAGGATATTCTTTTACATGATTGGTTTTTTAATTTATGGAGGCTGGTGAAGAAAGGGATTCTGAAGAATATGTTGTAAATTGTTCTGAATATTGTATTCCACCAGGGGGTTGGTCAATATATATCGCTGGTCCTTGTGGACCAGGGGGACCACGGGGACCAAGAGGTCCGGTAGGCCCTATAGAACCGGCTGGTCCTGCTTTTCCAGTATCTCCTTTGGGTCCTTGTGGACCTATTTGGCCGTCTTTTCCGTCTTTTCCATCTTTTCCTGGTGAGGCCGGAACACCTACTGAACTTGATGCTGCTCCTCCTGCTACTTGTGGTACTACTCCTGATGCTACTTGTGGTACTGGTGTTGTCGTTGGTGCTGTCGTTGGTGCTGTCGTTGGTGCTGTCGTTTGTGCTGGTGTTGTCGTTGGTGCTGTCGTTTCTGCTGATGGATATATTATATCATATGCAACCATAAAAGGGGCGGTAGTTAAAGAGGATTCTGATAATTTTTTACCACTAGCTAATTCATTATCAGATTCGTCGTACAAAAATATAGAATATTTTGTTATTGCGGTTAGTGCTGCAGGATCATCTTTTCTGTTTGTAAGAATTATTTTAGAAATATTTGCAGGTGGGTAAAATGTAATAGTTAATATGTCATTTTTTTCATTTGAAATAAAAGGAATTGTGCTTTCATCATAAAGATGTGACAAATCATAATCAACACGATGATATTTTGTCTTATACAAATAATATCCTGATGAATTACTAACTTCATTATTATTCGTGCCGCCTTTCACCGAATATTTTATTGTTTTATTATTTATGTCTTTAAATTCTAATTTTGCAATTTGTAATTGTGTTTGACCATCTACACCATCTTTAATTACGACTTTAGATATAAGTTTAGAAGTATTTAACTTTATTTGTGGATTTCCTACACCTTCTATAACTCTGAAATAGCTTAATAAGTTATAAATAAATATAATAATCAATCCTGCAATAATAATCCATAATATCTTATTAGATGTCAAAAAGGCAATTGTTTGTTTTATTCGTTTATCAAATTTCATTATATAATAAACCCATATAATAAAATTGATGTGTTTTGTTTCTAAAATCATACTAAAATAAAATGTCTCTCTCTGAACTATATAATCCTGAAAATAAATATGAAATCGGCGTCGATGAAGCCGGACGCGGTCCTCTTTTCGGTCGTTTATATGTGGCCGCTGTTATTCTACCAGAAGGCGGTTTCGACAATCCCGGAATAAAAGATTCCAAGAAGATTAAATCGAAAAAGAAGATGACAGAGTTATCCGCGTTTATCAAGAAGGAATCAAAGGCTTGGGCCATCCATTATATCGAACACGATGTCATCGATAAAATTAATATTCGCCAGGCCGTCTTTCAAGGCATGCATGAATGTATCCGGCAATGTATATTGAATTGTAATCATGGAAGAGGAATCGACGTTTTCAAGGAAAAAACATTTCTATTAATAGATGGAAATGATTTCAAGCCCTATTCGGTATTCAAAGACGACCGATTGATGACTATACCCTACGAGACAATCGAAGGAGGTGATAACCAATTACAGGCAATAGCTGCTGCATCTATCTTGGCTAAATGTGCGCGAGACCAATACATTGAAGAATTATGCCAAACATATCCGGAGTTGTCAAGAAGGTATAATCTAGATAAAAATATGGGCTATGGCACCAAAGCGCATTTGGAAGGGATATTGGAGTATGGAATTACGCAATGGCATCGTTCAACATATGGCAGGTGTAAGGAAGCCCGACTAAATCCGGTCTTACAAGACACCTTAGTAATTACTACTGAAAACTAATAAAAGCACTGCTATTAGACTACCACCTATAATAACTTGATATTCCGACCCCAACGTTTTTTTTTGCGCCGTATTGAAAACTAATACTTTTACAATCATAATCATTGAAAATAAAATAACGAAAACGAATCCAATCAGTTGTTTCATCGGCCCGATTTCGGATGTATCAATTACAGGATCCATTTCGGCGAGTATATATGTTTATCTAGACAAAACCTACGCGTTCTCTATCATTTGTCCTTCGAAATAATCGCGGTCCACTTGGATATATTTACACGACGCATCATTGACACTATATCCTATCAAAAGGTGATCCATCTCCTCTAAATAGACGAATCCCAAAGTGTATTCAACCTTTGAACCTTCAAATGTAAAAAAAGGCGTCCAGCGTTTCAAATTGAACGCCATATCAAGAACAACCACAATATGGTAATAATATCGGCGTTCTTCGTAGCTTACAGCGTGACAGATGAACCACAATTCATCCTTTATGACAACTGCATTGGTAGACCCGCGCAAGTACTTGAAGAAATATGGGGCAGGGACTTTTTTTGACAAAGAAATATTGTTTGACACGAGATTAGCAACGGTAATCTCAGGATTCCAATGATAAATAAAATTGGGGCTGAAATTACCGGGCGCAAGAACCCAGTTCTTCTCTAAAGATTGATGTGTAGAAAATCTGGGGTAGTAATGATACTGGACATCTTGCCCATCTAGCGAAATTTTGCCATGCTCTACTGTCATGGTCCCATCAGGAAGTCCGCGGTTAGCATTATAAAGGATATTATTTCCTTCTGTAAATAGACGGATGTCTTCCAATCCTACATAATGACCGTCGTTCGATGTATCATATTTGAGCTCGAACTCCTGTACGACTTTCCAAATGGGTCCCGAAATATCGAGAACAGCAACCGCATTTTTGGTTGTGATTTTTTCTTGATTCACATAATTGCCATTATCATCGACCCTGTAATTCACATATCGGACATTGATAATAAGATGGTTTCCTCTTCTGGTAATAGAAGGTGTGCTTTTTACGAAAATACCGTCTTGTGATAGACCCAGAGAATCGGTTGCAGATAACAAAAATGTCTGGTTTATAGGCGTCTTATGGTTCACGAGTTTTTTCGCATAAAATTTATAATTACTGAAGACGCTTTTGGCAATGTCATCAGGTAAATGAGGATAAGAGAGAACATTCATAGATGCTCGGGTCAATGAAATACCCCTATAGTTCACATAGTATCCAATGATAGTGAGTTCATAATCGAGCTTGTAGTCATATACATCTTTTTGAAGAAAAAGAAAATCGTCTGAAGCGCCATATAACTTGTTGGATTCATCAGCAGAAATGAAATACATATAAGCCGCATGGTTCTTGCCCTGTTCTCGATAATATTTCACGATTTCATATAGAGATTCGACGCGTTTTGGATGGGCTTGAAAAGCATCCACCCATGCGCAAATAGCCTTCTCCATCTGTCCCATCATTCTATAACAGTTTCCAATACTGTAATGACTATGCCAGACTTCTTCTATCCATCCGCCGATTTCAATGCGTTTTCTGAAAGTCTCGATAGATTTTTCTATATGACCAGCATCACGATAGCTATTTGCCAAGTAGAATGTGTATCTATCATTATTAGGGTTCTCTTCTAGTCCCTTTGTAAGCAGTCGAATATCACGTTCGAATTTGTCTACTTTGGCTCCACCATCCCCAATATCATTTATAAAAAGGGTATCATTTGGAATGGCTTCGTATGAAGTGCCATCAGGGGTGCTTACATATTCGTGTGTGACACCCCAATAAGAATATCCCTTGTAATTCTTCATTAAACGGACATTTTTGTAATAATAACCAGGAGAACCTTGACAAACATGGTAGCAATCATGTTTCAAAGATGTCTTGAATGATTCAATGTTCTCGGGCTTCAATGCTTCGCCCGTCAACACCATATCGGCATCTAGGAGTAATAAATAATCCATACCGGGAATATCGGCACATGCTTTCGCGGCGAATGAACGATTGTATCCGAAGTCTTGGAATGGTTCTCTTATGATTTTTCCAGGTTTATTATTTTCTCGAAAAAAAGTCTCGATGATTTCGACTGTATTATCCGTGCTTCCTGTGTCACAAATACAATATCCGTCGATTATGGGAAGAGCAGACTGTAATAGACGGAGAATGACTTTGCTCTCATTTTTGACAATCATATTTAGACAAATTGTCGGTGTATTTTGTTTGATAGTTAAAACAATGTTCTCGTAGGACATATAACCAAAAGATGATATATTTTTTATATGTTTTTTTCATTATAGATTTTCTGGTGATACTATATTATGTCCTTTACAAGATTTCACGATGACCCGGCAAGAATTAGAAAGGGATTAGAACAAAGCACATATACTGGACGTTATTTTTTGAATACACCCGGGGTTGCTGGAGGCGCTAATATGCCATTACAGAGTGACCCGCAATTGCGACTTCAAGGATGGGGTGCAAATATGTGTACGAATGCTATTAATTTGGAGAGCGATTTCCGTGGTTTAACGCGTCCCTTGTCACATGATTTAATGGAATATAAAAAACACAAGGCTGAATCGGATGCTTATATCTACGAGACCGCGAAACCGATTGTGGATGAATCTAGAGCAACCCATCCTGCTTGGATGTATAGAGATATGGAACATAGCCGTTGGGAACATCCTTGGATTAATCCCCAGGATAATTTTGAACACGCCTTTCCTTGGAATATACAGACCCGGGTTCTAGAACGCGATTTTTATAAACCGAAAATGCCTCAGGTTCTCTCTGTTGAACGTTCTGATTTTTATTTCAATAAGGTCAAGTAGAATGGTCAAATAGAATAGTTAAGTAGAATGGTCAAATAGGGTTAATATTGTCATTAAGACACCAAGATAAAAGTATATATTATAATATATATTTAGTATAAAATGGATATTATAGCAATCCCTGTTGTAGCCATGGCCGGATTGTATCTTGCTTATACACAAGATAAAAAGGCAAAGTCAGGTCAAGAATATTTTAGTCAGCGAACAGGACAATATGAAAATAAGCATTTGCCCAACATCGATGTTCCTAATACGAATTATCCTGAAGAGTATCCTGTTCAAAACCCGCCCAATGATTTAACATCCAAATTGTCTACAGTGAATACGTATGATGGTAAGTCGGTATACACAGACAAATATTTCAATCCTAATGCACCGAGTTCTTTAGTCAGTTCTACATCGACCCAGAATAGTTCGATGTTTAGTTCTCAAGTGCCTAATCCGGCAACCGCTCAGTATGTATCTTTGACCGGTGAAAAAGTGGGCGCTGATTATTTCCAACACCAAAATATGCAGCCATTTTTTGGAAGCCATTTGAGAACCATTAGAACAGATGCTAATTCTACGGAATCCATGATGGATAATTATACGGGGTCTGGTTCTCAAATCATAACGAAAACAGAACGTGCTCCTCTATTTGCGCCTCAAGAGAACTATCAGTGGGCCTATGGTGCACCTAATACAACGGATTTTGAACGTTCTCGTATTAATCCTTCTTTAAAACAATCGAATGTCAAACCATTCGCGGAGGAATATGTCGCTCCTGGTATTAATTCCGGATATGGTTCTCAAGGTGTTGGTGGATATAACTCTGGTCTATTTGCTAGAGATAGTTATTTGGACCGTAATGTAGATGAATTGAGAACAAAGAACCACCAGAAGGCGGAGGGGATTTCTCTATATGGTCACGAAGGGCCTGGTAATTCGTATATTAAGACTAGAGGTGATTTAGGACAACAACAGAAGAATCGCGTGGATACTTCTTTTGAATTAGGACCTGACCGTTTAATGACAACGGTAGGTATTGCTACTGCTCCTACATGCCGCAGTATAGATATGTTGAAAGACGTTAATAGACAGAATACTTCACAAGCTTATGTTGGTGGAGCAGGTGCGTCGAACGATGCTACATACGTAGATGGTGAATATATGCCTTCGAAGCATATTGATTTAGGTGCGGTTCCCATTGCTCCAGCCTACAGGACAAATGCTGCGGGGGCGAATGAAGGTGATTTCGGTAACAAATCCAGGATGGTTTACCAGAATAACAGAACAGCGAATCAGCAAGATACCTATTTCGGTTCTTTTGGAGGCGCAATTGGTGCCGTTGTTGCGCCCCTTTTGGATGCATTGCGTCCTAGTAGAAAGGAAAACACTGTGGGAACATTGCGACCTTATCAGAACCCTGGGTCTACTGTCTCGAATGGATATTTGTTTAATCCTGCTGATAGACCGGCGACCACCATCAAAGAAACCACTGAGGATGGTAAGGGTCATCTCTTCATTGACCGTAATCAAGCACAAACAGGAGGATATATGGTGGCTGGAAATCAGCCTGTTATTAATAATCGTATGACACAGAGCGATTTTTATTATGCTGGTGGTGGTTCTGCAGGAGAACGTGGACGTCAGCCCCGTACATATGACGCAGAATATAACCAGAGGAATAATGATGTGAAATCTTCTACATTGACCTCATATACTCCTTCTGGAAATATGAAATTGGCTTCGAATTATGTGAATATGTCAGCCGTTCATAGAGACGTTAACCAGGTAAATAATAGAGATAATGCTCCTACAATGCCCTTTCAGAGTCCTTCTATTGGATTTATGGGCCAACAGGTTGGTCCTCAGAGCCAGTCATTTAATGCAGGTATCCAGTTGGACCGAAATACTGCCGATATAACATCACAACTGAAGGGTAATCCGTTTGCTATTAGTCATTTAGCGGGATTATAATATTCGTTTAATATATATGGGATACATTAAACGAAAAACAAACAGAAGAATTAAACGAAGGAGAAGAAATACAAAGAAAAATTATGGCGGTGCTGGTCATAAAGAGGATAATGTTAATTATCTTGAAATATCAGCAGATTTAAAAAGACAGGCTGAAATTCGACAACAACAAACCAAACAAAAAAGACAATTATATTTAGATATAATAAAGGCGTATACAGATATAATAAATAACATAGATGAACAAATGAAAGAAGAAGGACTCGAAAAGAATGATTTAAAAAAGTTAAAAGAAGAAAAAATAAAAAATATAGAATATATGGAAAATATTCGTAGAAAATTACAAAATTTATAGATATAATTTAAACAATATAAAGAACTCACCGTAGATATAGTGTATCAGACAGCAACTCCACAAACCAAACTTATTTGACCCAGATACCAGCATTAGTATCATACAGCAACTCCACAAAAAACTTATTAATCTCCGAAAGGATGATACTAGCACCCTTCCGTTATGGATTTTTGTTAGGTACGTGTATGTGCCGTTAAAAAATATAATCCAATAGTTAGGGTTAGGTACGTGTATGTGCCATTAAAAAAATTTTTGAAATTCCCTTTAATAGGGACCTTATCAGATTGGCGCAGAGGAAGCGCGTTGGGCCCATAACATAGGGGAACCGTAGGTTCCCCCTATGACCCCCTCCCTTTAATAGGGAACCACATTATCAGATTGGCGCAGAGGAAGCGCGTTGGGCCCATAACATAGGGGAACCGTAGGTTCCCCCTATGACCCCCTCCCTTTAATAGGAAACCTATCAGATTGGCGCAGAGGAAGCGCGTTGGGCCCATAACCCAAAGGTCGGAGGATCGAAACCTCTATCTGATAAAATTGATGTTCTTTATCTTGTCATAAAGAAGTTCACACTAGATTTATAAGATACCAAATCAAAATGAATTCAATGACTACTTCTCCTTCAAATGCCTCCAAACTTTCGGTCATAAGGTCCCAAAGAATTATTACCAATAAGCATGACACAGTTAGAAGAACCTGGTTGAAATTCCATCCGTCCCTAGGAGAATCCGACCAAGTTGTATGGGCTTATACACTTGTTCGTGACGAATACGAAAACAAACTTTATACAAAGCGACTAGGGAATTTTATTCTGGACACTTTATGGGAGGATTTGGCGTGAAGGTATAATATGGATTGATAGATGGATGTCGGGTGGAGGTTGATTGTATATATATTTTTTTGATAAATGAATTTATTTATATGTTTAATATAAATAAATGCCAAAATGCGTTTCTGGTTGTGAAGGATTTTCGTATAATGACTGTAATAAAGCCCCAAGATGTTCGTATATAAACGGCGAGAAAAACCAATATTGTCGTTTAGCACATAAGTTTAAAATGAACAAGTACCCAGATTGTCAGGTAACTCGTCGATTAAAAAAATCAGAAAAACATAATAAATCCGCCAAAGTTATCCAGCAAGCATTTAAGCGGGTAAAACAAGCAAGAGAAATAGAAATAGAAAGAGAAACAAGAGGAGCAAATGTCGTAGCCCGTTTCATGAGAAGAACAACCCATAAAAGGCGTGCGGAATTCTTAAAGGCGGTCTGTTCTGATTCCGGGGTATGTATGGCCTTCGGGACAAACAGAAAGAAAATCTTAGAATTCTTCGGAGGGTTTACCAATATGGATTACGCTGTTTCTCCTGTAAAAAAAATAGGAAATGTATCAGCAAATGGGTTTGTAAAAGAAGTCAAATACGAAAAACGCGGGTATACATCATATGCTGTTCTCAAATCGGCTGCTAAACCTGGTGCGGATAATTTAGCATATGAATACATTGTAGGACAATTCATAAATGCGCAATCAAAGAGTTTCCCATGTTTTATTGACACATATGGTCTTTATTACTACAATAGCAACGCAGCATGGAGCCATTCGAAAAGGTCGGTCAATATGAGCGCGTCTACATTAACCCGCGATTTGACTCTTCAACGAGACCCATTTAATTATAAAAAAATGTGCGAGGATTCGAAACACTGTGCAATATTTATAGAGCATTTGAAGGGAGTCCAATCTGTAGGGGACCTATTATACAATACAGTAGACCTACTTGATCTCCATTTATTTTTATTGTATGAGATTCCATTTATTCTTTATCAAGTCTATTTTCCATTATCGATTTTACAAAAGGTTTTTACGCATTATGATTTACATCAAGACAACGTTCTTTTATATGAACCTATAAAGGGGAAACATATTAAATATCATTATCATTCGGCTAACGGAGTGGTAACATTTAAATCGCCCTATATAGTAAAATTAATCGATTATGGAAGGTCATTTTATAAATCGGACGCTCTAATAAAACCTCGGGAAATATACGACCATTTATGTGCTGAACCTGATTGTGATACATGCGGATGGGATTCTGGATTATCCTGGTTGGACCCTGTGCTCCAAGACGATAATTTTTTCATTAGTAGTTCGATTGTAAATCCTAGTCATGACCTCCGTTTAATGTATATTGTAAAAAACTCATTTAATGATCCTTACGTTAGAAATACATCAGGATTATCTCAAAATAGTCAGGTATTGTATAATACGATTAATGCTATATTAAATAAAGTTGTATACGAGGTTGGTATTACAGACCCAGCTAACGTACATTCAGGTACTGAACCAAATAGGGCATCTGGACTACCATTGGCGATTAATAATGTAGGAGATGCTGAACGCGAATTACATGATTTATTAAATGACCCATTTTTAAAAGGCGCGAATAATAGGAGACATTTAGATGCCAACAAAATTGGGGATATGCATATTTATCACGATGGCCGACCAGTGTCGTTTGTTCCTTCATAAATCAACTGTGTCATATATTTTTACAATTATATATTTCGAAAAATATATAAACCTATTTTGTTTATATATTTAAATGCGTGGTCTACTTGTATTATGGTCCATATTATTGAACACCGGGTTAATCAGTGGGTTTTTTATTAATAAACCGAGATTCTCTTCAAGAATACAATCATTAGGCGAAGAAAACCGGAAGTATCCTTTCTCGCAGAAGTATTTTGAACGATATATTAAACGTCTGAATTCGAAAAATATAACGGAACAGACGGAGGCCATTTTGAATGAGAACAACGATGACCCTTTTGGACACATTCCTATAGAGAATCTGAATATCACTAATGGAAGGGTCCGGATTTTCATAAACAAAAATATATTGAGCCCCTTTTTACAACCGGATGAAGAAGATAACGATGAATATGAGACAGATAATAAAGATGATTATGAATCCTACAGGAAAAATCGAGGAACAAAAGGCAGAAGGGACGGGTCAAAAGGCGCAACTTCAGAGCATTTCGAAATTGTCAAGGACTCCGGCGCGGATTTCCATAGTGTCGGTGGGTATGATTCTGTAAAGTCCGAACTGGAACAGTGTATCGATATCTTGAAAAACACATCGAAATATTCGCGATACAATGTGAGAACCCCCAAGGGACTCATTTTTGAAGGCCCTCC